>Ga0214919_10000433_pt1 | contig 71350 bp, 68 predicted proteins | sample LL1503_MetaG_FD_177994 | JGI IMG/M metagenome (GOLD analysis project Ga0214919, IMG submission 177994) | Freshwater microbial communities from Lake Lanier, Atlanta, Georgia, United States - LL-1503 | ecosystem: Environmental > Aquatic > Freshwater > Lake | place: USA: Georgia | collected... | reverse complement strand
GAGCAGGACCATCACCGGCACGCCGGCTTGAGCCAAAGGCTTGGTATGCCCAGCAAGTCTTGACGAGATGGTTGCCATTTAATTAATTGGTTTTCAACATGATAGCAATGTACTGTGATTCTGCTGAGAGAACCCGGATTACAGAATTGTTAACTTTATGGCTATTGCGATTCTTAATTAGGGCCTTCAAGCGATGTGTCTAGTGGCTTGAGGGGCCAATGTAGAAGTTGTCTGGTGGCAAGTCAGCCAGATAGCGTTCATGCATCTTGGTGAAGGCCGCTTCAATGTGCCGAGTGTTCCCAACAGGATCAAACAAGGCGCTCGTCACTCTGTTTTCTTGCAGCTTGTCCTTCAGGGCCTCTAGCTTTTTCCGATCACTCGCTAATTCAATGGCCAAATCCCGATATTCTTCCACCGTGTTGGTGATCAACTCTGGCATTTCAATTGCGTGCAATGCGCTTGCTGCCATCCTTGATCCAGTAGAGTTTCCAGCCTTAGTTAGGACTGGCAAGCCAGCCCACAATGCGTCTACAGCAGTGGTCCCAGCGTTGTAAGGCCAAGTGTCTAAGAACAAATCAGCCATTTTGTAACTGGCCAAGTAACGACTTATCCGCTTGTTTTCTTGATCTTTTGCGACGAATTCTCGTTTGCTGAAAATTAATCGAGCACTGTCAATCCCTCTTGCTTTGGCTTCTTTTAATAAATTATTTTTGCCTAATGGGTGTTGATCAGCCAACCACAAAACACTGTGAGGCACAGCTTTTAAAATTTCCATCCAGATATCAAATACTTCTGGCATGATTTTTTGATGAGAATTTTGGCATGTCAACACGATAGCGTTTTCTGGTAAGCCAAATTGGCCTCTGTTCAATGCCTCCTCGCTAACTTGTCGTTGCCTGTCATAGGTGTACAGACAAGGAACGAAAGCGATCTTTTCTTTGAAATGCTTTTTAATTGTGTCCGTTAAATAGTATTGATCGGAAATAAAATAGTCAATGTAATCGACCGCCATCGTTCCGGGATAGCCAATATGATTGATTTGCACAGGTGCCGCACGTGCTGCAAATATTCCAGGTCTGCTGTTTGCAGTATGGCCGTTGAGATCAATTGCAATGTCAATGCCTAAATCACGCGAAAGTTGCGTGACATTCAAATCCGACATATTCCCAATTTCTATCCAATGATCGAATGCATTTTCAAGTCGATCTCTCATGGGATCGATCACAGAATTCATACAAAAAGCAAATAATTCAAATTTACTTTTGTCATGATTTTCCAATTGCTCTGCCAACCAAATTGAGACCGGATGATAATAAAGATCTGCAGAAAAATAGCCAATTCGTATTTTTTGTTTTTTCTCTTTTTGAGGAAAATCTCCGAGAGATTTAACGTTTTTCAATTTCGCATCATGCGCAAGTTTTGCAGAAATGTAATGCACTTCAGCATTGTCAAACAGCACCAGTGCTTCGAATGGAACGGCAGCTGGAACGCCATTGTAAAAAAGAGACTCGCAAATTGAAATTCCCTCAGACAAATTGTCCCAATCGCATATTTTCATTTTGTGGTGCAAACACTTTCCAATAACGAAAGGTGCATTAGGATTAATTTCAAGCGCTCTCAGGAAACTGTTGATACTTTTTTCAATTTGATCTAGTTGAATGTATGCCTGTCCTTGGTTGATCAGCGCCTCTGTGAAATCAGGCCTGAGTCCCAGCGCAACTTCAAAAAAGACCAAAGCGCCTGTTGGATCGTTAAGGTAAGTTAAAAGAATGTGACCACGGTTCCCATAGGCTTCAGCATAGTCAATTTTGAGCTCAATGGCCTTGTCATAACTTGCCAAGCATTCTTCAAAGCGTCTTAATTCTGCAAGCGCATTTCCAAGATTCAGATAAAAGGCTGAATTGTTAGGATTAATTTCAATTGCGCTTTTGTAACTTTCAACAGCGGCCTCAAAATCACCTTGGAAAATTTGGGCTACTGCACGCCCTGAATATGCGTCAGCAAAGTCAGATCTGATTTCTATAGCTTTGTCGAAACTCAGAATCGCTGAGTCTAAATTGCCCAATGAAGTTTGAGCTATGCCCATGTTGTAATGCGTCTGAGGGGCTTTCGGATCTATTTCAACAGCTGCTTGAAAACACTGGAGCGCCATGTCTAATTTGCCCAGTTCTATCAGTGCAATTCCCTTGTTCATGAGCGCGTCGGGAAAGTCTGGCTTAACTTGCAATGCTTGATCAAAAATAGCGATGGCTTTTTCGTATTTTTTTAGTCGAATGCTTGCAAGGCCCAGATTCTGATACGCCATGGCATTTTGGGGGCTGATTGCAAGTGCTTTTTCATAACTTTCAACACCGCTTTCGATTTCTCCAACTTCAATTTGCGCGTTGCCCCTATTGAGGTATGCATTTGCAAAATCTGGTTTGATTGCTATTGCTTTTTCAAAACTGCCAATGGCTTCTTTGTATTTTTTTAATTTATGAAGTGCAATTCCCAGGTTGCAATGATCTTTAGGGTGATGAGGTTTTAATTTAATGGCCTTCTTGTAATTTTTGATGGCATTTTCAAACTGATTTGATTCCAAATAGGCGTTTCCAAGATTAGCGTAGGTATCGTACTGTTTTGGATTTATCAAGATCGCTTTATTCAAAAGCTCAATTGCCATTGAAAGCTGCCCCATTTGCGCATGCAATGTACCAAGAAGATGAATTGCTTCAAATTGTTTTGGATTGATTTGGAGTAAATTTTCGTATGCTATTTTTGCTTCTTGTAAGTTTCCTGATTGATGCAAAGCAGAGCCCTCTTCTAAAAGAGTTCTGATTTTTTGAGAATGATTGTTCAACATTTTTTACTTTGCCTTCGCTCTTGAAGATCAACCACTTTTGTGAGACAGCGTCCATCTGACATCTAGATTGTTTGTATCAGATTTTGACTGAAGTCTCCTTCAAGTTAGCCCCAATGAAATTCTGATCTGCGCGAGTCGGCCGTCCTTTCAGGGCAAAGAATCAGTCAATAAAAAAGGCTCTTATGAGCCATCGCCGCGTCCATTTGTGATCTTTGAAATCTTATTTTGCTGGGGCTAAGAGGGGCCTTCCCCCCTCACAAGCAAGCAAAACTCAAAATTAAAAGCCCATTATTTTAGTACTTTGTAAGTAATATTGGTTTTAAATCAGTAATTTCTTGCTGATTGACCACTTCCAATAGGAATCGCTAAACACTTTCGCAGTGAGCGCCGTAACAAACTCTGTGTGGGTTCAAGCGACCCTCAGTTTTAAACACTTCAGAGGAGCCAAACATGGCAGCAGTTTTAGGTACAAATGTAGCGTCCCTTTGGGCTTCAAAAAATCTGCAATCTGCGCAGAGCAACATGGCCAATTCTGTGGAGCGACTGTCTTCCGGCCTTCGAATCAACCGGGCAAGGGATGATGCAGCTGGGCTGGGTCTTTCAAACGCTTTGTCGCAACAAATCAACAGCTCAGAACAGGGAATCCGTAATTTAAATGACGGTATTTCGATTGTCCAAACCGCTGAAGGTGCGATTTCGCAAGCTTCTGAAATGGCACAACGGATTCTTTCTTTGGCCGTACAAGCAACCAACGGCTCTTTGTCCACCACGCAAAAAACCTCAATCAACAGTGAAATGGCGCAGTTGATCACTGGTATTAACAACATCCAAACTAGAACAAAGTTTTCTGGAAACGCCCTGTTAGGCGCAGCTGCAACCATTTCAATTTACAACGGCAAAGAATCAACCGATAAAGTTGACATAACTACTGCTGCACTCGCGGGGATAAGTTCAGGTACCGGTGGCAGTGCACTGACTCTTTCTGGCTGGATTACAACTGCCGCAACTTCTTCTACTGCTGAATACTATCAGTCGGTGTCATCGTTTGCCTCAACCTATATCACCGCACTGGACACACAAAGAGGTATTTTGGGCGCACTCCAAAACCAAATGGAGTATTCAGTTAGCAACATCACTGAGTTGTCTGCCAATCTAACTTCTGCACGCAGCCGAGTGATCGACACTGACTACGCTAGCGAAACTTCTAATTTGACCAAAGGTCAGATTTTGCAGCAAGCAGCAACCGCCATGTTGGCCCAGGCCAATCAAATGCCCAATGTGATTTTGAGCTTACTCAAATAAGTTTTAAACAACAAATAGAGGTCAATCATGGCAGCTGTATTGGGTACAAACGTAGCGTCCCTCTGGGCATCTAAAAATTTGCAATCTGCGCAGAGCAACATGGCAAACTCTGTGGAGAGATTGTCTTCCGGCCTTCGCATCAATCGCGCAAGAGATGATGCTGCGGGTTTGGGAATTGCAAATTCACTGAAGCAACAAATTAACAGTGCCAATGAAGGCATTCGCAACTTAAATGATGGCATCTCTATTGTTCAAACTGCTGAGGGAGCCATTGCACAAGCCTCAGAAATGGCACAAAGAATGTTGTCCCTTGCTGTTCAGGGTACCAATGGTTCGCTGTCTCAAGCAGGACGAACTTCGATTAAGAACGAGCTTGCTTCTTTGATGAATGCAATCACGGGTATATCTACACGAACGAAGATGGGAACAACGGCCCTACTTAATCAAAAAAACACAGCGACCACCACCACAACCAACATCAGCGTTTATGCTGGAAACGAAAGCACCGACGTTGTCAGCTTAAAAAATAACGCTTTTTACAACATTGGAGCTACTTATGCTGTTGTTGGTGCCGGAGGGGCAACTACTGGTGTTTCATCGATAACATTGAGCGTCAATGCGCCAAGTACTTATGCTTCTGCGACCACTGTCTATAAATTAGCCAGCGGAGTTTTAACCTCTTTAGGTACAGTGTCTTCTGGGGCGGGTAGTTCCACCTTGGTGCTTAGCGCTGTTCTTTCTGCAGCAGTGGTCGAAGGTGATGTACTCATCACAGACTCCTCCGACTACGGTTTGCTTACCAAAGCTGCCACTACTGTGGCTGGAAAATCCGTAGTGGAATCGGTTTATGCAACTGATTTGGTAAGTTCTACCGCCACAGTTGCTCAGGCAGCTTTCCAAACACTAAGTACCGCCATCAGCGATTACATCACGCTGCTTTCAACTCAGCGTGGATTGTTGGGTGCTTACCAAAATCAAATGGAGTACTCAGTGAACAACGTCACTGAGTTATCGGCTAATTTGACGTCTGCGAGAAGTCGAGTGATTGACACTGACTATGCAAGTGAAACTTCAAAATTGACCAAAGGTCAGATTCTGCAGCAAGCTGCTACCGCGATGTTGGCCCAAGCCAATCAAATGCCCAATGTGATCTTGAGTTTACTCAAGTAATTTTTCTACAATTCAGGAGTAAATCATGGCAGCAGTTTTAGGTACTAACGTCGCATCCCTTTGGGCTTCAAAAAATCTGCAGTCTGCGCAGAGCAACATGGCCAACTCTGTGGAACGATTGTCTTCTGGACTTCGAATCAATCGCGCAAGGGATGATGCCGCAGGCTTGGGTCTTTCAAACGCATTGACCCAACAAATTAACAGTTCAGAGCAGGGTATCCGTAATTTGAATGATGGTATCTCGATAGTCCAAACTGCTGAAGGTGCGCTCTCGCAAGCTTCTGAAATGGCGCAACGGATTCTTTCGCTTTCTGTCCAAGGAACAAACGGCACTTTATCCTCCGCGCAATTGACGTCTATTACCAATGAAATGTCACAGTTGCTTTCTGGAATAAATAACATTCAGACTCGTACGAAATTTTCTGGCGCAACCTTACTTTCTGGTACAGCAATTGATATTTTCAACGGAAAAGAAACAACCGATAAAGTTCAAATTACCACTGGCGCTCTAGCGGCAATTAGTACCGGCGGAAGTGCCGCGACTCTCAGCACTTGGGTCAATACAGGTACTGCATTAACCTCGGCGGCATACTACCAATCGATTGCCTCAGCTGCATCCACTTACATCACCGCACTGGACACACAAAGGGGTCTTTTGGGTGCACTGCAGAATCAAATGGAGTACTCAGTCAGCAACATCACTGAGTTGTCTGCCAATCTCACTTCTGCTCGCAGTCGCGTGATTGACACTGACTACGCCAGTGAGACTTCTCAATTGACCAAAGGTCAAATTCTCCAGCAAGCCGCTACAGCCATGTTGGCCCAGGCAAATCAAATGCCCAATGTGATTTTGAGCCTTTTGAAGTAAACTAAGTTTTATTGACTTAGGCCACTTCGGAGTGCTACTGATCTTAAGGAGCTACCTTCATGGACACAATTTCTATCAATACCATCAAACCTGGAGCATATTTAAACAGTTCCAAGCCATTAGAGTCACATCGCGATAACAAAGATGCAGAGGCTGTTTCAAAAGTAGCCAGCGTACCTCTGCCGTCCACCAATGTCAATGAAACAAGCAAAGAAGTGAAAATGGCAGCTGAGTCGGCGATGAAGGATATTCAACACTTTATTTCATCTCAACAACGTACCGTTCGAATTTCCAAAGATGAGTCATCTGGCCATATGGTTGTTCAGTTGGTAGACCCCGCAAGTGGTGAAGTCATTAGAACGCTGCCTTCTGAAGAGCTGTTGCGTTTGGCTCGTTCCTTTGAAATGCTTGGGAACAAGATGGTTCATCAAGTCGCTTAATTTTTAAGCTTTACTCTTTAATCTTCCTGCGGATATGGCCGTCTCTTCCACACAATCCACTTCTGGCAGTCAAATTGATGTCGCCAGTATTGTGAGTGGGCTGATGGAAGCCGAGAATGTGCCTGTCACTAAACTCGAAGCAAAGATTGCAAAATCGACCGTCAGAATCTCTGCTCTTGGGCAAATCAAAAGCCAAATGGCAGCGCTCCAAACTTCCCTGACTGATTTGCAGACGCCCACTAATTTTTACACTTGGGATTCTAAATTCAGTTCGACTGGTTATTTAACTAGCCAGATCACATCGAGTCAAACTGCTGGCAACTATCAAGTAGAGGTGACTCAACTTGCGCGCGCCTCCATTACCAACGTGACAGGATTTGCAACGGCAGATGCTGCCCTCACTTGGTACAACGCAGCCGACCAGGCCGCAATAAAGTCGGTAGCCGACGCCACTGTATTGATGAGCACATCAGGGCAATACGTCCTGTCTTTGAAGGCTAAGTCGACTGGTTCAGCTTCCGCATTTTCTGTCACATTGAATGCTACAGATTTAGCCGCAGGTAAAATTGCCACTCAGTATCAATCCGGTCTAAATGCCACATTCGCAATCAATGGCGTCACTTTTGACCGCACATCGAATGCAGTGACTGATGCATTAGACGGCATTACATTGAACTTGACCGCCGTGACTTCATCGCCTGTCACCCTGACAGTTTCAAAAAATAATACCTCTCCTCGCGCCAAATTAGATTCTTTCGTGAAGTCCTATAACGATTTATACAGCCTGTACAAATCTCAAACAGTTGCCAGTACTGATGCCGCCACCCGCGGCATATTGAACAGCGACTTCGGAGTTTCTACCATGATGCGCCAATTGGGAGATGCTCTACTTTTACCCTTGACAGACTCGGATGGCGCTTCATTGTCTGGCTCGACTGGCCTTTCCGCTTTGGGATTGAAATTTAAACAAACTGGGGAGTTGGCAGTTGATGACACTTTGCTAACCTCAGCCACAAGCCTAGCTGACAGATTGACAAGTGGCATCAAAATTGGTTTTAACAGTGCATCAGGAAAAGACCTGTCTACTCAGATATCAGAAATGTTAAGCAGTGGAGGGGTAATTCAAGATCGAATCGAAAGTGAGCAATCTGCAAAAACAACTCTCATTGCTAAAAAAACCACCTTGCAAGAGAAACTGGTTTCAGTGCAAGCTCGTTTTTATGCTCAGTATGCCGCCTTAGATGCCTTGCTTTTTAAATTAAAAGGCACCAGTGATTCTCTCAAAAGTGCCCTTGACGGTTTAACGGCCGGTCAAAAAAATAACTGATCTATTTCGTAAGGATTAAAAATGACTTCTCGCGCGCATCGAGTTTATGCTGATACTCAACGGGAGACTTCCGTGTCCTCAGCTAAGCCTGTTGAATTGGTTGTGATGGTTTATCAACGACTTCTTGACCACTTGCACACTGGCAAAGTTCAAATGGGTGAAGGTACTGATTCTTCTGAGTCCTTGACCAAGGCCGTTGAGCTGATCACCAAAGGCCTGAAGTCGTGTTTGGACATTGAAAAAGGTGGTGAGATTTCTCAAAACCTTCTGGTCATATATGACTGGGCTGCTAAAGAAATAACCCTCGCCAGGTTGCGCCGTGATCCAGAAATGATTCAGGGCGTGATCAATGCTTTTGTACCTTTGGCTGAGGCTTGGCGCGAACATGCAGGCTACAAAGACGATTCTTTCGCATCTAAATACATCGTACCAATCAAGTCGGGCTTGGCATCTTTGTCCAAAATCGCCAACGGTTCAGGGACCATGTCCGCAACCATGGTCTGAGTTAACACCGCAAAGGGCCGCTAAGCCATATCATTGCTTGGCACCATGTTCATCCCTATCCCTGCTCAAGATCTGCACCTGCCGCTGACGCAGAAGTTAGAGGTCAACCCGGTTGTGCCTGTCTCGGCGGTGCCGGGTGTGGCGGAAGATGCGCAATCCTTAGACAGCCGAGTGGCTTTGCAGTGGACACAACCCGTGTTTGCCGGCGCCGAGGGGCAAGCTGGCCGGTCTGCATTGGCAGCGCCTCTGCCCGAAGCATTGCTTCGATCTCCCAAAACTTTGGTCCCTGGCTTCGAACCGCAAGGCGCAGACCCCGATGCCTTGCAGTCGGGTGATGTTCATCCTCTGTTGGCGCAAGGATTGTCTAATTGGCTCAGTGGTGTGTTGGCCAAATCGAATGGCAATGCCAATCTGGCAGGCATGGCCATGTTGATGGCGAAGGCTTCTGGGAAGGCCATGGCAATGGAGAAAGAAGTAGCTGTCAACACTTCTTCGGAAGTGATCGCTCAACTTCAAAATATTTACAAATCAATTGTGGGTAGCGATGTATTTGCAGCGCAAAGGCTCAATGAAGCTTGGATGCAAAAGCGAGATGCGTCTTACCAAGAACCAAGCGCCGCGCAATTGACGCAATGGGTTTCAGCCTTAGAGCCTGATAGCGATTCAGCGCAGCAAGCAGCCCGCATGCTGACTCAAGGCAACATGGTCTGGCAGGCCGAGCTGGTGCCGGGCTTGCCTCTGCGCATTGTTCGGGAAGATGCTTGGCGCAACAACCCTCAGCAGGCGGGTCAACTTGAAAAAGGTGCCCTGTTGAAAGTGGAAATCACACTTCCCAACCTGGGACAGCTTCGCATTGTGGGCTCTCAGTGGGGCCAAGACATTAGCTTGCACATTTCGCACGGCTCACCTGAAAGCAATGGCCGGGTGAATTGGACAGCGCTTGCACCGGAGCTCTTGCAAGAATTGAAAACGCAGGGCGTGACGGATGTGCGGGTAGAGTCTTTGTCAGATGCCGCGCTTAATTCTGCTGATGAGGAGGCTCCCAATGTCTAACTTGGGCCACGAAGAAATTCTGCAAGCAGTGGCTGTGGGTTACAAACCCAACACGCCCGCACCGCGCGTTTTCAGCAAAGGCAAAGGCGAAATTGCGCAAGCCATTTTGGACCGAGCTAAAGAGTTGGGCATTCCCACCAGAAGCGAACCTAGCTTGGTCGCTTTCTTAATGGAACTAGACCTCAACGCTTGGGTGCCGCCTGAGCTGTATGCGGCAATTGCCCAAGTGTTGGCTTGGGCGCATGAGGAAGACAAGAAGCTGGAAGCGTCTAAATACTGAGCCAATCGCTCAAACCTGCAGATTGGTCACTTCTTTGTAGGCGTCTACCAAGCGATTGCGCACAGCAATCATGGTTTGAAAAGAAAGGTTGGCTTTTTGCAAGTCGACCATCACTTCTTCTAAGGTCATGTTGCTTTGACCAGTGGCGAAACTTTGCACTTTGGCTTGCGCCACGTTTTGTGTTTCGTTCACAGCCAACACAGCTTTCTTCAAAGCCGATTCAAAATCGGGCTCGCCAGCTGCGGGCAGTGAGGCCGTTGAATTTAACTGACCCGATGCCATATCGGCCATGACTTTCATCTGGCTGGTGAGGGACTCGAGGTTAATGTTTGACATGCTTTTAATCTTAATTCAATTCAATCAAAAAGAAAACCAGCTTCTTTGTAGGCCTTGAGCTTGTAGCGCAGGGCCCTTTCGGACAGTCCCAAAATGTTGATGGCATCTTTGCGGTTGCCTCCAACTTGCTTGAGAACTTTCAAAATGTGCTCACGTTCGATGGAATCCATGTCCTGTGCGCCCGAAGTTGTGCTTTCAGTGTCTGAACTGTATGCAAGAGGTGTGCCACCGGTGGCCAAATTGGCGGTGGGTGCAACGGGTGAACTGCTTGGCTGGCTGCCGTGCAGTTCAATGTCGTTGGGTTCGATCAACTCGCCATCGCTTAAAAGCAGCGCCCGCTGCATGGCGTTTTCCAGTTCGCGGACGTTGCCGGGCCAAGGGTAGGCTTGCAAGGCTTGCTTGCTGTGGACTGAGAGTTTCAAACCCTGGCGGCCCATGGTGCGACCATAGCGCCCCAAAAAGTGTTCGGCCAAGGGGAGGATGTCTTGTTGGCGCTCACGCAATGGGGGAATGCGAATGGGAAATACAGCCAAGCGGAAGTACAAATCCTCTCTGAATTTGCCGTCTTTCACTCTCTGCTGCAGGTCTTGGTTGGTGGCCGCCACAATGCGCACATCGCAGTTCACTGAGCGCATAGAACCGAGGCGCTCGACCACTTGGTCTTGGAGAACACGCAGCAGTTTGGCCTGCAATTCAAGGGGCATTTCACCAATTTCATCCAAGAAAAAGGTGCCGCCATTGGCTTGTTCAAATTTGCCTGGTTGGGCTTTGGTGGCCCCCGTGAAAGCGCCTTTTTCATAACCAAAGAGGGTGGACTCGAGCAGGTTGTCGGGAATGGCGGCGCAGTTGATGGCCACATAGGGCTTGCCATTGCGACCCGACAGTTGGTGAATTTGTTTGGCAAAAACATCTTTGCCCACGCCCGATTCGCCCGTTAAAAGCACAGTGGCACCGGTGCCGGCCACGCGCTCACAACGGTTTTTAACGGCAAGAATTGCCGGATCTGAGGCAATTATTTCCCCATCAGCGCCAGTTTTTGCCGCGGGTGGGCTGGGGTGATGGCGCGCAATAACCTCTAGCAATTGCTGGGGCATGAAGGGCTTGATGAGGAAGTCGCGGGCGCCGCCTTTCAATGCTTGAACAGCCAGCTGGGTGTCGGCATAGGCGGTCATCACCACCACCGGAAGCTGGGGGTGTTTTTCACGGGCCTGGGCCAACAATTGCAAACCGTTCATGCCGGGCAAGCGGAAATCTGTGACGAGCATTTGCTCTACTTCAGGGTCAATGGCGGGCAGCGCGTCTTCGGCACATTCAAAGGCGACGTGGTCTACACCCCCCAAGCGCAGGGTCACGCTGATGGCTTCCCGCAGGTCGGTGTCGTCTTCAACTAGGAGAATTTGAAACGGATTCATGGGTTAAAAGTTGTTGACGGTGGAGACAAATGTCAGGTTTAAATATTGACCATACTTGGCAAAGCCACCACAAAAAGCGCCCCGCCCTCGGGTTTGTTTTGAGCGGTGATTTCGCCACGGTGGCTGCGAATGGCATTCTGTGCAATTGCAAGTCCTAGGCCAGTGCCTGTGACGCGGTTGGTGGCGAAGGGTTCAAACAAGCGCGGCAGCATGTCTTCGGCAATACCGGGGCCGCTGTCTTCGATGCTCAGTTGACCACGCAAATGATCGGCTTGGGTTTGAACATGGATGGTTTGACCCGGGCTGGAACACTGAATGGCATTTTCCAAAATGGCGATGAAGGCCGACACCACGGAGGGCCGCTCTACGCTCACCATGCAATTTTCTGCTTGCAAGCGCACAGACAACTCTATGTTTTTTTCTTGCGACAGGCCTTCCAGCGTTTGCAAGGCTTCATTGACCAAGTCATCCAGGGCAATGATTTGTGTTTTATGGGGTCGGGCGCGCACAAACTGGAGCATCTCACCGGCCATTTTTTCCAAATGAATGAGCTGGTTTTGCAGCTTTTTTGCAAAATTCACCCTGTCTTGCAGCTCTAGCTCTTCGGTGCAAAGGTGCGAGGCGTAAAGCAGCGCCGTCGACAAAGGGGTTCTGAGTTGGTGCGCAATGCCGGCCGACATTTTGCCCATGGCGGCCAAGCGGTCGACCCGCTCGCTGTCCTCCAAGGTGCGCAAGTTGGCGGTAATGTCTTGAATTTGAATCACGCTGCGCAAGCCCTCTTGCACACGCTGGGCTTGCAGGGTGCGAAGACCGGTGGGCGAGTTCAGATGGAATTCGTCAGGGCCATGGCCAGGTTTCCAATTGGCGGGAGTAGCCCACGCCGCCCCAGTTTGGAGTCCGGGCACCAACTGAGCAGCAGCTTGGTTGAAGTGGCTGATTTTGTCGTTTTCAATGAGCACCACCGCCGCAGGCAAGGCGTTGAGCAACACATTCAGACGCTCATTGGCTTGAAACAGGTCGGCACTGAGGTCTTCTACTTTGCGGCTTAGCATTGCGTACTGCTGCTCTAGCGCTTGAGAGGCTTCGACAAAAAGCTCAAACGCACCGGCCAGGTCACTGGCTTGGGCGGGTGGCGTTGCGTTTTCGGGATTTGCCATCTTTGAAACTTTTGTTAATTTATTCGTTTGAAATTGATAATAAATTAAGATTGCGCTCAAAGCGACTGACTTTGTTGAAATTTCAACGGGTCTGCAAACCAATATACCTTAATTAAAGAAAAGGCCGGGCAACCGTTTTGGGGCTGCTCAAGTAAATGATAAAGATCCTCCTGATTGAAGACGATGCGCAAATTGCAGACTTGGTGGTGTCGGCTTTTCAGTCTATCGGCATTGAAACGCAGCATGAGAAAGACGGCTTCAGGGGTTTGCGCACGGCACTTCAACTGAACTTTGATGCCATCTTGCTCGATGTGGCACTGCCATTGATGGATGGTTTTCAAGTGCTGGAAGAAATACGTCGCAACAGTTTGAACACCCCCGTGATCATGCTGACGGCGTCCGTTGATTTGCCCGACCGTTTAAAGAGTTTCGAAAAAGGTGCAGACGATTATTTGCCAAAACCTTTTTACATCGAAGAGCTTCTCGTTCGTGTCAAGGCCCTCATCAACAGCAAGCGAGGCAAACTAGAGATGCTCCTTGTGCAAGGCGATTTGTCCTTGGACCGTTTTACACGTGTCGCCACTTGGCAAGGAGAAAAAGCCACCCTTACTCAACGTGAATATGTGTTGTTAGAGTGTTTGATGATGTCGCCAGGGCAGATCTTTTCTCGAGAGCAAATCTTGAAACAAGTTTGGAACGTGGCCTTTGATCCAGGTACCAATGTGGTTGATGTTTCTGTACAAAGACTGCGCAAGAAGCTTTCCAATCCCAAACCAGACTCTGCGCTTGCCTTTCCCATCGAAACCATTCGGGGCGTGGGCTATCGGTTCAAGGCGCAGTCTTAAAACAAATGCCCAACTTGATGCGGTCTTTTAGACTGAAGTTTTTCATCATCGTGACGCTGTTGATTGTTCTGTTTGCAATCATCACGCGCTTGAATGTCAGGGCCTCTTCGAATCAACCCATTCATGAATTGATCTATTCAAATTTTGCCAACTATTTGGTCAGCTCAGTCAAAGGGCAGGAAGCCCAGGCCAGCAGCGCAACTCGAAAACCGAAGACAGATGCTTCAAATGCGGATGTTCAAGAAATTCATTTTGATGTTGAAAAATATTTCTCGGACCTCAGCGCATTTAAATCGTGGGTGTGGCTCAGCGGTTCGTCCAACCCTCAACAATTGGACATGCTCAAGGGCGCGCAATGGCGCAAATTAAACACACCCCCTGTCAGCGACGCTGTAGAGCTGGCCATGACAGAAGCGAGTGGTTCTAAATGGGCGATATTTCGAATCCGTTTTCAAGATCAATATGTTTTCACAGCTGTGAATAATGCGGCATTTGATACACGCTTCAATGCCATCATGGATGCCAGAGACAGCATCTTGAATTCCATGTGGCCCATTTTGCTTTTGTACATTGCTTTATGCACTTGGATTCTGACTTCATGGGTAACGCGATCTTTGAAGAACTTGCAGTTCAGGTTCAGTGAAATTGAATTGAAGCGCAGTGGGGTTTTACTTTCTGAAAAAGAGTTCGACATGGAGTTTTCAAGCTTCGTGCGGTATTTCAACGAATTGATTGAAGGCATTCGATTTAATTTTGAGCAAGCCTCTCGCTTTTCAAGTGATGCCGCACATGAACTGAGAACACCTTTGACGGTGATACATGGCAATTTAAAGAGGCTGATTAACCAAGCGATTGACAACAGCCCCGAGCAAATTCAATTGTCTTTGCTGCTAGATGAAGTAGAGCGATTGATCTCCGTCTCCAACAAACTGGTGTTGCTTTCGCAGGCCGACGGAAACAGCTTCAAATTAGATCTGCAAGCGCTCAAGCTGAATGATTTGGTGGGTGTGATTGGCGAAGATATTCAAAGTCTCATGCCCAGCATCAGATTTGAATTCAAGGTGTCACCCAAAATCAAGGTTTTGGCGGACCCGAATCTATTTCAACAGTTGTTGAATAACTTGATCAGCAATGCTGTCAAATACTCACCTGAGAATGGCTCCATTTTCTTCAAGGCTGAGATCACTGGCGACATGGTTGAATTCTCTTTGTCAAACCACACTTTTTTGTCCCTGGATGGTTTGGATGAACGCGTTTTTCAGCGCTTCTACCGGCACACGGTCATCACCAATTCAGACATTGAATTGCCAAAGGGGGATGGTCTTGGCCTCAGTTTGTGCCAAGAAATTGCCAAGGTCCATGGCGGCACCTTGATGCTGGAAAAAGGGCCAGGCAAATGGGTCAAGTTCACTGCGTTGTGGAAAAGCGCTTAATTAAAAAAATGTATTCATACATTACAGCTGTGTAATGTATGGTCTATGTCAATGAAAATTTGAAACAATGTGACTACATATGGAGGCACAGATTTAATTGGATGCTCCCAAAGTTCTCTCTCCAGATCGCGACGCTGTCGTTCTCTCAATGGGTGGTTCGGGCGCTGCAAAATTAGACACACCATCCGGTGTGATTGATTTACTGCGCGAACGATTCCAGGCCCTCTCTACCAACCAACGTTTATTCATGGGCTTAGGCTTTGCCGGCTTGGTGTTGGCCTTGGGTGTTGTATTTTCCGCAGGTCGCAGCAATCAAGACTACCGAGTGTTGTTTGCAAACGTCAACGAAGGCGATGGCGCCGCCATCATCACAGCCTTGCAGCAGATGAACGTGCCCTACCAGTTCACAGAAGGCGGCGGCGCTATCACAGTGCCGCAAGGCTTGGTTTATGAAACACGTTTGAAACTGGCCGGTCAGGGCTTGCCCAAGGCCGGCAATGTGGGTTTTGAACTTCTTGAAAATCAGAAGTTTGGCACCAGTCAATTTGTAGAGCGCGTCAATTATTTGCGCGGCCTCGAAGGCGAGTTGGCCCGCAGTGTGAGTTCACTGGGTCAAGTGAAATCGGCACGCGTTCATTTGGCAGTTCCTAAGCCTTCCGCATTTGTACGGGAGCAGGAACGTCCCACAGCGTCTGTCATGTTGACCTTGTACCCTGGGCGCGTTCTGGATGGTGCCCAAATTGCCGCCATTTCTCGACTGGTCAGTTCCGCCGTTCCTGGCATGCGAGCACAAGAGGTGTCCATCATGGACACTGAAGGCGGCATCATGGGCTCAAGTGCCATGCGCCAAGAAGGACTGGACGCCTCCCAACTGAAATACACCGCAGAACTTGAAGCGGCTTTAAACCGCAGGGTTGCCGCCATTTTGGAACCCTTGGCGGGCAAGGACGGTTTCCGTGCGCAGGTGTCCGTCGATTTAGATTTTGATGAGCGCGAGCGCACCTCTGAAACCTTTGGCAAAAACGCCCCCCCCAATCAAGCCATTCGCAGCCAACTTTCCATCGAGTCGAATGGCGGTAAATCAGGCTCTGGCGGTGTGCCTGGCTCTCTCACCAACCAGCCTCAGGAATCGGCCAGGGCGCCCCTCACAACCGAGGCCAAAGGAGAAAATCTTCGCGCGCCGGGGAGTGTAGAAACAGGCACCTCTGGCTCTGACGACGCAAACTCCAGAAATGAAAAAACGGTGAACTACGAAGTTGACCGTGCCATTGAAAGAATCAAATCAAGCAAGGGTCAGTTGCGCCGAGTGTCTGCCGCCGTGGTGCTTGACTACAAATATGAAAAAGGTGCCAAGGCCAATGCCACCCGCAGCACGCCCTACACCCCGCAAGAGATTCAACAAATCAATGGCCTCGTCAGAGACGCCATTGGCTTCGTTCAACGGCGCGGCGATACAGTGAGCGTGGCCAATTTGCCCTTTTCTGAAGAGCCCTCTCCGGTGGCGGAAGATGCCAGTCGTTTGACTCCCGATTTGGTGTCGCAGCTTGTGCGTTACGGTGCCATTGCCTTGGGCTTGTTGTTTGCCTATTTCGCCATTGCACGACCCTTGATGCGCCCCGTGCCGCTGCCGCCCATCGACCCCGATTTGCCTGACTCACCGCAAGGCAGGGCAGCGCAGCGAATGCGAGAAGAAATCAAGGATCTCGATCTTTCTTGGGCCATGGAGCAAGAAGCCAAGCGTGCCCAAGAGCTGCGGGTAGAAAAGGAAATTGAAGCCCAAATGGATCGCATGCGTGAACGCGAAGTGGCCAACAAGGCCAAGTTTGAAGATGTGGTGGCCTATGCCACGCAATATGCCACCGAACAACCCGACGACACCGCTTTGTTGTTGCGCGCTTGGGTATCTGAAGCTGGCGCTGCCAATGCATCGGGTCAGGACAAATCATGAACACGGCCGTTTCGAATTTCAAACCAGGGGTTTTGGGCGGTGCGCTTCGCAAAGGCCTGCAATCGCCAGACCTTGAAAGAGCCAACAGCACCAGCTTAGATGGGCCCTCACGCGCAGCCATTGTGCTCATGTCATTGGGCCCCGATGTGGCCGGCAACTTGCTTAAAAACTTCACACCTGCCGAGGCCCAAAAAGTCTCTTCCCTCATGGCCAACTTCAGAAGCATCGACCGCGAGGTCATGATTCAAGTGCTCGAAGAATTTAAAAACGTCACAGCGCATCGCAAGCAGGTGCCGTTTGACCCGCAGAGTTTTGTCACCTCCTTGATGGACAAATTTGCAGGCGACGCAGGTGGCTCAGTGGCCAGTCAATTGGCAAGCACTGTGCCCGCCCTCGATTTGCTCACCAGCATGAGCAATGAGCAACTGCAACGCCATTTGCAAGCAGAACATCCGCAAGTGGTGGCCACCTTGCTGTCACTCATTCCCGCCGAAAGATCGGCCGCAGTGCTTGAGTTGTTTGAAGAAGAATTGCGTGATGAGTTGGTGTTGCGCGTGGCCTTGCTCGATCAAATCAATCCATCCGCTTTGGTTGAGTTGAATGACATGCTTGAGCGCACCTTGGGCGACGACTCAACTGCTGAAATCAGTGGCATTGGTGGCGCACGCCCTGCTGCTGAAATTTTACGACTCTTTACAGGCGGCCTTGAAAAAACCACCTTGGCCAGCATCCGTCTGCACTCTGAAAAATTGGCAGAGCAAATTTTTGAGCGCATGTTCACGTTTGAAGACTTGATGAAAATTGCGCCCCAAGCTGTTCAAACTTTGCTGACTGAAGTGCCCGACGATGCCATGCTCGTTGTTCTCAAAGGCGCCAGCCCCAATTTACAAAAATTCTTTTTCACTAACATCACAAAAAGCAAAGCCGATCGTTTCCGCGTGGAAATGGAAAGCATGCCGCCCGTTCGAGTTCAAGAAGTACAAGCCAAGCAGATGGAAATTGTGCAATTGGCACGTCAGATGCAAGATGAAGATCGCATTTCCTTGGCCATCGTCAATGTTGGGCCTGGGGCTAACTGACCATGAACCGCTGGAGCCCTCCCTCATTTGATGGTGAACCAGCCACCTCTGAGCTCAACTCAGGCCAAGGCTCTGTGCGCCACATGGACGAAGTCAAGATGGTTTTGCCCAGCGTGAATGAAGTGGACGCCATTCGCGGCAAGGCCTACCAAGACGCCTATGCCCGAGGTCTTCAAGAAGGCCTGACAGAAGGTCAAGCGCAGGGCGCAGCCAAAGGCCGCGAAGATGGCATTGAACAAGGCCGCACTGAAGGCTTTCAATTAGGTTACCAGCAAGGCTATCAAAGCGGCATCAAAGACATTGAACATATGTCCAAAGAGATGCAACGGGTCATGAAAGAGCTGCAATCTTTGCCAAATGCCTTCCAAACGGCATTGCCCGAGTGGGTGTATGAAACAGCATTGCGTTTGGCTGGCAAAGAACAAATGGACCGGTCTGTGTTTGTGGCGGCTGTGCAAGAAGCGCTCATGCGTTTGCCCCGTCCCGGTGAGAATTTAATTGTGGGCGTACCCCCCGCAGAGCTGGAAGCTTGGCAGTCATTGCTCAGCCATCCCGATATGCCTTTTCAGTCTTTGGTTCGGCCCGATGCCGATTTGAGCAAAGGCTTTGCTTATGTGTTGGTCGACGGCACCAGACTCGATGTAGGCATCAGCGCACGCGATGCCTTGGTGCGAAGTGCTTTGGGTTTACTTCCGCAGCACGCTTCGGATTCAGTTTGAAGGAGACCGCCTTGAGCCAGGCCGATCTTCAACATTTTGTCAATTCACACCGCGCCAAGTTGGCCAACTTGCCTTTGTCTGTGCGAGAAGGTCGCGTTAAAAGAGTTTCTGGTTTGTTGGTTGAAGTTGAGGGCTTGCCCTTGTCGATTGGCGCGCAAGCTTGTGTCGAAAATTCTCGCCAAGGCAATTGGGTCGATGCCGAGTGCATTGGCTTTGAACGCGACACCACATACCTCATGGCTTTTGATCAAATGGCGGGCCTGTCGCCAGGTGCTGTGGTCTACCCTTTGCTAACGCCGCAGCGACGCGCTCAGGGCTATCAAATGCGCCAAGGCATTGCCTCTGTGCCCATTGGTCCTCAACTGCTAGGGCGCGTGGTCGATGGTTTGGGCAGGCCCTTAGATGGCTTAGGCGGCGCCAGCTGGAGTGACACCCTCATGCGCTTTGCCTCTCCCAACCCGCTTAAGCGCAAGCCCATTCATGAACCGCTTGACACTGGCGTGCGCGCCATCAATGCCATGTTGTCGGTGGGACGTGGCCAGCGCATGGGTTTGTTTGCAGGTTCTGGCGTGGGCAAGAGCGTGTTGCTTTCCATGCTCACGCGCAATTGCGTAGCCGATGTCATTGTGATTGCGCTCGTGGGTGAACGCAGCCGCGAGGTGCGCGAATTTTGCGATGACCAATTGGACGATACGTCGAGAGCCCGCGCCGTTGTGGTGGCCTCGCCTGCCGATACATCACCCCTAGCCCGCGCCAAAGGTGCTGAATACGCCACCGACGTGGCCACTTGGTTCAGAGACCAAGGCAAGCATGTGGTGTTGATTGTGGACTCCCTCACCCGATACGCCATGGCGCAACGCGAAATTGGCTTGAGCTTGGGTGAAGCGCCGGTGGCTCGAGGCTACCCGGCAAGCGTGTTTGGCAAACTGCCCGCCTTGGTAGAAAAAGTAGGCAACGGCGAACATCCCGAGGGCTCTTTGACGGCTTTTTACACGGTACTTTTAGAAGGCGACGATGTACACGATCCTGTGGCCGATGCCGCGCGAGGTGTGCTGGATGGGCATATTTTCTTGTCACGAGAATTGGCGGACGCAGGTCACTACCCCGCCATTGACGTTGAAAAATCGATCTCGCGGGTGATGCCCAAAGTGGCTTCCCAAGATCATGTTATGGCTGCTAGGCGCGTCAAGCAACTGATCAGCCGCCATGAGCGCAGTCGGGACATCGTGGCCATGGGCGCCTACATGCAAGGCAGTGATCCAGATCTAGATGCAGCCCTCAGGTTGTGGCCTCACATTCAGACTTTTCTCCAACAAGAGTCGCATCAAGTGGCAGACCTAGAAGGCAGCGTGACGGCATTGAGCAGCATTGCGAGGGCTTCCAAAATATGAGTAATCGTGTATTTGAAGTTTTGCAACAAATGCTGAAATTGCGCAAAGACCGCTCTGTTGCCCAGTCAAAAAGTGTACAGGCTGAGTACGATCGAGTGCGCAACTTCAATTTGCAAGTCACGTCCTATGCTGAGGAATATGAATCTCAATGGGTCAAGGCGGCGCAACAAGGCGACTCCGTTCTGAATTTACAAACTCAGGCCAACTTCGGTCTGAATTTGCGGGCCACGGCCAAGTCACAGGAGCCCGAGGTGCAGGCATTGAAGTCACAAAGCCGTGAGGCACTCGACAAGGCTTTGCAAGACGCACAGCGACTCAAGACGCTTCAATCTTTCTTGGCCAAGCGCAAACAACAGCGCCAACAGCAATTTGAGAAGTATGAAGACAGAGCGCTGGAAGATGTTTTACAGGCTCGCCAAAACACCAAATAGCAAGGTGGCACTGAAGTTGCATGACATGGTTGAAATTTGGGAAATTAAATCATGGCCATATTTGTATCCAATCCAATAACTGCAGCAGTGACACCGCTTTCTAATGACACGCCAGACCTCTCGGTCGTTGTGCCAGAAGAGGGCTTTACAGAGGAGCTGGCAGCTGCCATGCAGCCCTCTGTGGCGCTAATCGAGGCGCCTGCAAAACTGCTTTTAGACAATCTGCAAGAGGTGGGCAAGAAAGCTTCAGGCCTGCAAATTTTGCCGGCAGAAGTTCTCAAGAATGCCGTGGGGGATGCAAATTTTGCCTTTGCGGGTCAGATCAGTGCTTCTTCTTCAATGGCTCAAGATTCTGCAGCCAGCATGGCTTTGGAAGATGCCGCCGATCAACTTGAGCAAGACACTGCGGTCCACGATTTAGCCAACCAATTGCAAGGCGCAGAGCTGGCTGCGGCCAACTTGGCCGCACAACTATCTGCTTCTGTGGCCAATCCACCGTTGCACACAGCCTCCAATTCAGACGAAGTTTCCGCCGCACTGTCTGTCAGCACGCCGTCAGGATCTGGCCAAGAAGTTGTTGAAGCCCCACAGGCACCCGCCATGGCCCCAAGCTTGCCAGAAGGTGAGCAAGTTTCCTCGGCGCCCAATTTGTCCAAGCCGCAGGTGGCTCAACAACTTGAAGGCAATGCATCAGCAGAAAACCAAACTGTGCGCATGGCACCGGTTGCAACATCACAGGCTCGGATGGAGACGTCGGCTCAATCGGATGCCCTGCAGAATCTGTCGCCACTCAATGCCACTTCTAAAGCGAAGCTTGTCAATGAGGTTGACGCTCAAGCTCAACAAGCCGTCCTCGCCAATCAGGCCTCCTCTCAAGCTGAAGCGCAACTGGCTTTGAACATGGCCTCGAATTTGAAGTCTGAGACAAAATCATCGAAGGCAACAGTTTCAAGGGATGCGGCAACTGCGGCTGCAACTACTGCGGCTGCAACTAACGCTGCTTCTTCGGTTGTGAATGCGGCGGCCAATCCGGAAAACACCCCTCCTTCAGCTGCGGCTGTTGCCAACCCTAGCGGTTCTAGCATCGTCAAAACCCTTGCCAAAACAGAGCCCTTGCCAGCAACACCCAGCCTCGCTTCAAGCTCAACTCAGTCGCTCGGGTCCCCCCTTCTAGCCACTGAAAAGACACAGCTTGCATCAGACACAAAAACTGAGTCGCAAACCTCTCAGGCCGAAGAAAGTTCCTTCAATTTCGATGCCAAGTTGGGCAAGTCGGATACACAGCAAAGTAGCAAAGCCCAAGAGATGCCAATGAGTCTGGCCGGCGCTGCCAAATTAAACGCACAAGTTCAGAACACAAGCCTCTCATCGAACATCACTGAACTCGCTCTTCAAGCATCAGCAGATTCAAACACTTCCGTATCGGGCGTGCTTGCGCAAGAGGCTTCCCAGCCAGAGACAGCTCAAAGTTTGGAGGACCTCTCTTCAAGTTTTGTGAGCAGCTTGGTGGGTGGTCCGCAACGCCCCACGAACACCGTCATGGATTGGGTTTCGATGCGAGCACAAGAACGTCCAACTCCATTGATTCCCCATGAAGTGCGTCTAGATTCAGGCGCTGTTCAATTGGAAATTCAGAAGATGGTGAAGCAAGGGGGAGGGCATGTGGTGATGGAATTGACACCACCCGATCAAAGCAAATTCACCATTGAGTTGAAGCTCGATGAGCGCGGCGGCGCCTTGCTGATTGTTGAAGGCGTGAGCGACTCCACCAAAACTCGCTTAGAGCAAAGTGCGCCACAGTTGCGTGAACAATTCCAGCAAATGGGCTTGGAGTTACAGCTTGACATGAGACAGCAAGGTCAGTCTGCATCTTCAAGTGCTGCAGATTTTTCGGGCTCCCAAGAGCGCGGCTCTGATGCCAACAATGCTGCGAGCAATGGCCAAGGCGACGCATCTCAGGTTTTGACTCAGCGTGAGGCGAGTGCAAATCGGGCTCGTGAAACAGGCGCCAATCAAGTTTATCTCTACGCCTGAAGGTTTGCGCCTAGAAGAAACTTATGAACACCACCCCAGACAACATGCAATTCCCCTTCGCCAAAGAAGCACTAGAAGGCCTGGACACCCATGCCTCGCACCACTGGAATCGCGAGCAGGTGGATGCCATGCACATGCAATTTGTAGCGCAGTGGCGCCAGTCCATGTCAACTTTGGTTCCTGCTGACATCAAGATTTTGGCGGGTGACATGCAGCTCAAAACTTACGAGTCGTTTGTGCTTGAAGCGCCCTCCTTTGCTGACATTCAAATATTTGAAATCGATGCCCTGCAATCACTTTGCGCTTGGAGCTTTGACACCCGGTGGGTGGCTGCGGCCGTTGATTGTTTGTTTGGGGGTGCCGGTAAAATCCCCGTGAGAGCACGAAGCGGCAAACTCACCCACATTGAATTGGGCATCAGACAACGCTTGCTTGAAACACTGGCCACGGCTTATGAGGCAGCTTGGCAATCGGTTTACCCCATTCGTCTGCAAACCTTAAGGCAAGAGCAGCAACTTTCCTCACTTCGCCTCGCGGCTCACAAAGATGTGGTTCTCCACGCTCAATTCGCCATTCATTTCAATCTGCTCGAATTAAGGGTCGACCTTTGTTTGCCTAAACGCGCATTAGATTGGCAAACGCCCAGCCCCTCTGCAAATCTCTCTGAAGCCCCGGGTCAACCTGCTGGCTGGAGTCGCAGCCTGCAGCATCAGCTTTATGCCAAGCCGGTAGAGTCTGTGGCCGTCCTGTGTGAAAAAGAACTTTCCGTGGCGCAATTAATCTCCTTGTCCTTGGGTCAGGTTCTGCCCATTGATTTGTCGGCACCTGTGCGCCTCATGGTGGATGGGGTCAATTTGCTCAGCGGGCGCTATGGCGTTAGAAACGGCCACTATGCCCTGAAGGTAGAGCACATGAACCAGCCCCCCCTGACAACCGACAATGAAGACTTTCAAGGTGCCACATCTGGACAGTATCTGGGCAGCTTGGACATCCCTGCCCAAGCGCAGTCTGATTTGGCCAATGCAGCAAAGGCGCTGGACCAGCTAGACCATCAAATTCAGAAAAGTGAAGGTGAATTGTGACGCAGCAGATTGAAAAACGGCCCTCCGATGACTTAAGCCATTGGGGCAAAGACTCAGCCCTTTCAGCAGACGCCGCCAAACCCGTGATTCACGACATGGACATGATCATGGACTTGCCCGTTCGCGTCATGATTGAACTGGGCCGCACCAAAATGCCTCTGGGCGATTTAATGTCGGTCCAAAACGGCGGCGTGATCGAATTGGATGTGGAAGCCGGCGAGCCATTGAATTTGGTAGTTAACGGGTGTTTAATTGCACAAGGCGAAGTTGTCATCGTAGACGACCGCTATGGCATCCGCTTGACTGATATCATTTCACCATCGGAGCGTTTACGGAAATCCAAAAATTGACCCACCTGTTCTCCTTGTCGCGTTTGTCAGCATTTGTCTCATTTGGCATTTTCTCAATCGCTGCTCAAGCGCAAGCCCTCTCAGCACCCGTGACTAGTGGCTCGTCTGGCTCGTCCTCATCTGTATGGGGAGGGGCCTGGCTGGGTTTGGTCACACTCAGCTTGCTGGTGGTGTTGGCAGCCGTGGTGGTCTGGCTTTTTCGACGTGGTGCACAAAGCACCACATTAGGAGGGCAAATTCAATTGTTGGCGGCTTTCCCTGTGGGCCCCCGCGAACGTTTGTTGGTGGTGCGCATGCAAGATCGTATTTTAGCCTTGGGCCATACGCCCACGCACATCAGCTTGCTGGCAGAGTTGGATGATTTTGAACCCATGGCCAACTCGGGTTCATTGCCGTCGGGTTTTGCGGGGCAGCTCATGACCCTGCTCTCTGGAAAGAACAGCGCATGAGGTTCTTTCAGCTCAAATGGCTTGTTGCCATTTCCCTTCTGCTCTGTTGCGGTTGGGCCGCAGCCCAAAACTTGCCGCTGGTCACTTCCAGCACCTCCAAAGCAGGCACCGTGTATGCCGTCCCTGTTCAAACTTTACTGGCCTTAACGGCCCTTTCTTTTTTACCAGCTGCGCTTATGCTCATGACCAGCTTCATTCGAATTCTCATTGTCTTTTCCATGCTCAGGCAAGCCTTGGGACTTCAAAGCATGCCGCCCAATTTGGTTTTGATTGGCCTTTCAGTGTTCCTTACTTTTTTTGTCATGAACCCCGTGTTAGAACCAATGTACCGAGATGCTTATTTGCCATTGGCCGGCGGCAAAATTGGATTTGAAGAAGCCGTCAACATTGGCACTGAGCCTTTGAAACAGTTCATGCTCAGCCAAACCAACAAAGATGATTTGAGTCTCTTTGCCAAGCTGTGGGGCAAGCCTATTGAGACTCGCGCCGACGTGCCCATGACGGTACTCATTCCCGCCTTTGCCGTGTCTGAAATCAAAACAGGTTTCTTGTTTGGCTTTCTCATTTACTTGCCCTTTCTGGCCATTGACTTTGCGGTGGCCAGCATTCTGACCTCTTTGGGCATGGTCATGGTCTCGCCCATGATGTTCTCACTGCCACTGAAGTTGGTGGTGTTTGCTCTGGCAGACGGCTGGTCGCTGCTGGCAGCATCTTTGGTTAACAGTTTCAAGGTCACCTAAGATGGATTCCGGCTTCGTCATTGAAGTTGCTTTCAAAGCCCTTTGGATGGCCTTTGTCCTGAGCGGGCCGGTTCTGATTTCATTGCTCATTGTGGGCCTGGTCATTGGCATTATTCAAGCGGCAACTTCGGTGAACGAAAGCTCGGTGGCATTCATTCCCAAATTGGTCGTGATTGCCATGGTGATGCTCATTGCGGGCCCTGTGAGTCTGGCAATATTTGTGGATTACCTGCGCGAGGTCATTCAAGAGTTGCCAGAGATCCTGCGCTAAGCCCATGCTCCCTATCAGCCCCGATTGGATGACGCAGACCGTCACGGTCTGGATGTTGATTTCAGTGCGACTCTTGGGTTGCTTCATGACCATGCCCTTGTTTGCATTTCGGTCGGCTCCCATGCGATTGCGAGTCTTGCTGTCGCTGGTCGTTGCCTTTGCATTGGTTCCCTGGGTGCAATCCAACTTGCCCTCTGTGGAGACCATGCCACCAGGCTATGCCATGGTGTTTGTGGAGTTGGCTGTGGGTCTTACCTCGGGGTGGATGGTGCGAGTGGGCCTGACCGCTGTGGACATGCTGGCCGATGTTTTGTCACAACAATCTGGTCTGAGTTTTGCGGCCACGTTACAACACGATGCCAACCTGGCTTCAGGCTTGGTCGGAGAATTTCTGGGCTTGTTGGCCCTTGCTTTGGCTTTCACTATGAACATTCATTTGGTCATGTTGGAGTTGCTAGTGGACAGCTTCAAAGTCTTACCTTTAGGGAGTTGGCCAGCCGCCTGGAATTGGTCGGCCATTTTGGGCCTGGTTCAGGATGCGTTCTCGTTGGGGTTGGTAATGGCCTTGCCCGCCATCGTGATCTATTTTCTCTTCAACTTGACACAAGCTATCTTGGCCCGCGTGAGCCCCCAGATTAATTTGTTTTCAGTGGGCTTTGCCATCATGATTCCGGTGGCTTTTGTGGTGGTGGTTTTGTTATTACCATCGTTCACGGAATTGGTTCAAACTGCATTTGAATCGCCTTTTGAATTAATCCGTGCAGGCTTTACCAACAAGCAGGCTCCCTAAAAGTTCGTCTACAGCCAGAAATCAAGGCACTGACTTGCTTTCCAAATCGGGTAAGGCACCAATTTCCGGCAAGGGCAACTCATCTGCTACTGCGGCCTGTTTGATCTCATAAGCCCAGGCCAAGACTTTGGCAACCACCTCAAACAAAGGCGCAGGAATGGGCTCTCCCACTTTCAAATGACGGTGCAGTAATCTGGCCAGTGGTGGGATGCGAGCAATCGGCACCTGGTTTTCATTGGCCAAGCGTTGAATCATCAAGGCAATTTCGTCCATGCCTTTGGCCACCACAATGGGTGCGCGCATTTTCTCGGCGTCATATCGCAAGGCCACTGAATAGTGGTCTGGGTTGGCCAGCACCACATCCGCCTTTTCAAGCGCAGACATCATTCGGGAGGTGGCAATTTGACGTTGTCTCTGACGAAGGCGGTTTTTAAGTTCAGGCGAGCCTTCACTCTCCTTCATCTCTTGTTTCAACTCTTCTTGGCTCATCTTCATTCGCTTGGTGAAGTTGAACCATTGAATCAACACGTCTACAGCGGCCACCAAGAACACTGGCAATAGCAGCAAAAGGAGGCCTGTTTCAATCAGTCCGACTGTGTTCGCCAGTGCCTGATGGACGTCTTGTCGCGACAAGACACTGATCTGACCCACCAAACCGATGACGTAGACCACTCCTACGCCAAACACAATGACCACCTTCAAAATGTTCTTAGCAACTTCAGTTAGTGTTTGCGAAGAGAAAATCCGACCCAGCCCTTCAAATGGGTCCAATCGGCCGGGATTCAATTTAAAGGCCCAAACTGGCTGAAACTTGACCATGGCCAAGGGGGCAATGGCAGAAACAAGCCAAATCGGAATGACGATGGCCGAAACCCACATCAGGGTGTTCATTAAGGGGCCGCTGGCCCATTCGGCAAGGTGCTCTTGCCAATCTTGGCCAGCACCGAAGGTGAGCCCTTGTTGAACCAACGTGACCAATCCCTTCATCAGAGAGCTGCCCAGGCCTAGAAGACACCCTGCAAAGAGCACCAGGACCAGAAAGGTGGTGAGGTCACGAGACTGCGCAAACTGCCCCTCCTCCCGCGCGCGTTCAAGCCGCCGCTCGGTCGGGTCTAGTTGTTTTTCTTCACTGGTGTCTGAGGACTCTGCCAATTCAACTCTCTGAGCATGTGTTTTCGCGGCATAAATTGCCAAGGGCCAACAAGGCAGGCCTGCAATTTTTGCCGTGAAAACCAGTTAAGGATTGGTTTTAAGCTGTTTGTACCACTGAAAGCACCTAACTTTGCTGTTTTTAGAGGTTTTAGTGGGTTGGCACGCTGTTTGCAAAGTATCTGAGAAATTTGATTAATTAATTGGACCCCACGTGAACACCGTACCTCAATTTGACTCACTGAAATTTGGAGAAGCTGCACTCAAGCTGCGCAGTCTTCGCCATGAGTTGCTGAGCTCAAATTTAGTGAACGCGGACACGCCTAATTACAAAGCGCGCGACATTGATTTTCAATCGGTGTTGATGCAGCGCTTGACGGGTCAAACCAGTCCTTCTTCTGTGAGCCTAGACCGCACGCATCAAGGTCACATTCAAATGACCTCTTCTCTTCAGTCCCCCAAGCAGATGTTTCGCGTGGGTGTTCAGCCTTCTTTGGATGGCAACACAGTAGACCCCGACATTGAGCGCGGCCACTTTGTGAAAAATGCATTCTTCACTGAAGCTGCCTTGAGCTTCCTGGGCTCTACCTTGCGCACGCGCTTGTCGGCCATCACGGGTCAACCATCATGAGTTTATTAGGCACATTTGATGTGGGCACAACAGGTTTGGTAGCGCAGTCATTGCGCCTGAACTTGATTGCTTCCAATGTGGCCAATGCAGAAACAGCGGTGAGTTCCGATGGCCAGCCCTATCGCGCACGCCATGTGGTGCTTCAATCTGAAGCGCGCGCAGGCCGCATTGGTCAAGGGGTGAAAGTGGCTCGGATTGTCGAAAGCACTGCGGAGCCACGTTTGGAATATCGCCCTGGCCATCCCTTGGCCAACACACAAGGCTACATCACCATGCCCAACGTTAATCCTGCAGAGCAGATGGTGGACATGGTGTCCGCCTCACGCGCTTACCAGTTCAATATTGAGATGATGAACACCACCAAGCAACTCATGCTCAAGACGCTAGATCTGGGCAAATAAAGGAAGCAACGATGTCTACTTCGATCAATAACATTCCTGTTTATGACCGCTTTGCGCCGCCCGTTCCGACGACTAGCAATGGCACCTCTGCAGCGGATCTTTCAAAGAATTTTTTGAAAATGTTGACGGTGCAACTGCAAAACCAAGATCCCATGAACCCCATGGACAACGCAGCCATGACTTCACAGTTGGCTGCATTAAATCAAGTTGATGGCATTAACAAACTGAACACCTCTGTCACGGCGTTGGTCGCTCAAATGCAATCTGCCAACTTCATGAATTTGTCTTCAAGTGTTGGCAAGACGGCATTGGCTGAAGGCACACAGGTTTATTTCTCGGGTCATGCCGTGGGCATGGCTGCCAAGTTAGATACACCAGCGGCTTCCTTGAAGGCTGTGATTCGCGATAGCAACAGCCAAATTGTGAATCAGTTCGATTTTGGCCCTACACCCACTGGCATGACCGATTTCATTTGGGACGGTGGCGACGATGTTGGCAAACAAGTGATGGCTGGCATGTACACGCTTGAGCTCACTGCCACAGACGATCAAGGCAAAACCACTGCCCCCTCTTCTTATGTAGGCGCCACAGTGGCCAGCATTGGTCAAGAGGGCTCGGACATGAAAGTGGGTCTGAGCGATGGACGAAACATATTGACCACTGACATCGTCAAGTGGCTGGCCATTTAATTTTTGACAACGCATCTGATTAACCTGAGGACATTGACATGAGCAATATCACAACCGCACTCTCTGGATTGCAAAATACTTCCTTGGCCATTGACACGGTCAGTAACAACATTGCCAATGCCAATACCGTTGGCTACAAATCTGGCGAATATGTATTTGCAACACAGTTCGTGACCAGCAGTAACTCTTCCAGTACACCTGCAACGGGCCAAGGCACCCAGAACTCGGGTATTCGCCGTCCGATGACACAAGGCGCCATCACCAACTCTGCGAATCCTTTGGACTTGGCCATCAGTGGAAAGGGCATGTTCCGATTGCTCCAAGGCTCTGGCAGTGCAGAAACAATTGACCCATCTGCTGTTTACTACTCTCGCAATGGTCAGTTTGGGGTTGACAAAGGTGGCTACATTGTCAATCAAAACGGCATGTATTTGACAGGCTATCAACCGACCGTGGACGGCGAAAATATTACAGATGATCTGATTAAGAATAACGGCTTATTGCGCATGCCTGACAATAATTTGCCTGGCAATGCCACAGCAAAATCAGTGTTGTCTGCCATGCTGGACTCAACCTCAACTGCATTTACAAAGCAAACCAATGTAGCTTTTGATCCTACTCAGGCCACTTACAACAGCAAGACCACTCAAACTGTCTTCGATAGCTCTGGCAACTCACACACGCTAGAGGTTTACTACCGCCGCATTACGGATTCCACGTTGTCCATCAAATCGGATACGGCTGGCTACACCTATTCGCCAGGTACTTCGTCCTCTGCCAATTCATTGGGTACGTCTCTTGTGACCTTGCACAGGGATTCTGTTCTTCGTGTGAACACTGCACCCAAAGCTTCAGCACTGAGCACAACAACGAATACCAGCAGCACGACTTTATCTTTGAACGCAGCCCCTAGCAATGCAGGATCTGCCATATCAGTGGCCTATAAGAAGGTCTTTATCAATGGCATTGATTCAGGAACAACTGTCACTTCTACTGGGTACGTCAGTCCATCTGTCACGCTGTCCAGCGCCATCACAGTACCCGCTGGTGCTGCCGTTACTTTTTTCGACGGTGACAACAGCTTTACCAGATCCGCAGGTGCTCTGGTTTCAGTGAGTTCATTTGCATCCACAACTGCGGGAACGGGCAGTGCTTTTAGTGACGTCGCTGTGGGTGACAAGCTGTTTAATGGCACAGTAGACACTGGTGTAACGGTGACCTCCAAGACCGAAGCGCCTGCTGGAACCTATACATTTTTCCTGTCTGGACCTGTGAGTATGACCAGCGCTGAAACAGCAATTACATTCAAGCATCCTTTGGCCATGACCTTGGTTACACCCGATGCAACTGAGATTCCAGTGACTGGGGCCTCCAATAAAAAGGATTCAAAGGAACTGTTAACAACCACGACTTCGAATGTTGAAGTGTATGCATCCATTGATGGCAAGTTCTATGACTACATTGACAATACAACTTTCTCAAATAGAAAATCATCGCCAGAAGTATTGGGAAATGGTTACAACGCAGTTGCCAAGGTGAGTTTCATGGGGGGTCAAAACATTGACTCGATTGCCACGGACGCAATGACAGGCGTTTCTATCTTCAAAACAGCCACAACCTTAACCAGTCGTTTATCAAACCAAGCAGGTGGCAGTACTGATCTGGTTTTCGAACTTGATTTGTCGGGCACTCAACTTCACGCTGGTGCTTTCCAAATGATGAAAAGTATACAAAACGGTGAAGCTGTGGCTCGTTTAACCAATGTGACGATAGACAACGAGGGCCGCGTCGTAGGCGTTTACGGAAGTGGTAAACAAAAACTCATTGGCCAAGTGGCCCTGGTCAGCTTTCAAAATGAGGGCGCTCTGACGCCAGTGGGCAAAAATGCCTTTGCTGCATCACTTGAGTCAGGTACAGAGCAAGACGGAAATGGTGTGTCAGTTGGCCGCGCAGGGATAGGTGAAATGGGCGAAATTCGCAGCCAAGCGCTCGAATCTTCAAACGTTGATTTGGCCAATGAATTGGTCCGCTTGATGATTTTGCAACGCACGTACAGCGCTAACTCTCAAAGTTTAAAAGCCATTGACCAAGTGTTACGCGACACTATCCAACTGGTGAGTTGATTTATTTTCAACACTCTGAAACATAAGCTGCCTTAAATCATGATTGACCGTTTTGTCTTCACTGCAATGACCGGCGCCAAAAGCGCCATGGGGCAGTTGGCCACAACGTCCCACAACATGGCCAATTTGCAAACGCCAGGTTTCAGAGAAATGCTGTCCTCCTTCAGGGCAGTGCCTGTGACAGGTGGTAGCGCTGATTCACGCGCCTTTGTGGTGGATTCAACACCCGGCGCTGACTGGACACCTGGCACCGTGACCGCCACGGGGAATCCTTTAGATGCCGCCCTTCAAAGCGAAGGTCTGTTTGCTTTGCAGCGTGCAGATGGTCAAGAAGTCTACACCCGTGCTGGCAAGTTTCACATGGATGCACAAGGTTTCTTGGTGAATTCATCTGGCTTGAATGTGTTGAATGAACAGGGTCAGACCATCCAGATTCCAGTGGGCAGCCATGAGGTGGTGATTCAGCCTAACGGCACGATTACCGCCACGCTGCCTGGTCAAAAATTTGAAACACCTGTCGCCCGCTTGAAGTTGGTTAACCCAGCACCTCACACTTTGGAGCGGCAGGCCGATGGCTTGTTCACCTCCACAGAAGACTTGGCTTCTTTAGATGACATTCGTTTGGTGCCAGGTTCGATAGAAGGCAGCAATGTGAGCGCGGCTCAGGCCATGGTTCAAATGATTGCGCAAAACCGCTTGTTTGATTTGAACATTCGTTTGGTTCAAGTGGCAGAGCAAAATTCGAAAACAGCAGGGGCCTTGATGTCCTTGTCCAGGGTTTAACTGCCCGTGAAATGTAGGAGCTAAAAAATGTTGCGATCTTTATGGATTTCTAAAACAGGCATGGATGCACAGCAGACTAACCTGGACACCATCTCCAACAACCTGGCCAACGTTTCGACCACGGCTTACAAACGTGTTCGTCCCATTTTTGAGGACTTGCTCTATCAGAACATTCGCACGCCTGGCTTGAATGAAGACGCTGGCAGCTATGCGCCAGCTGGCTTGCAAGTAGGCAATGGCGCGCGCATTGCAGCAACACAGCGCATCAACAGCCCGGGCTCCTTGGTACAAAGCCAAAATCCCCTGGACATGGCCATCAATGGCAATGGCTTTTTTGCAGTGTCCACGCCCAATGGTGTGGCTTATACACGTGCCGGCAGTTTCATGCGAAATGACAAGGGGCAGATTGTCACGGCCGGTGGTAATTTGTTGTTGGGACAAAGCAGTGTGACTTCAGGCAATGCCAGTGCTGCAGGCATTGTGATTCCCTCTAAGGCGACTTCTGTAGCAATCGGATCCGACGGCACTGTGAGCTACAGCTTGACTGATACATCAGCCTCCTCACAAGCAGATCAAATCGCCGTCGCCAATTTTGCCAATCCGACAGGCTTAGCGTCTGCAGGGGGCGGTTTGTATTTCGAGACAATGTCTTCAGGTGAAGCTCAAATTGGGGTGGCAGGCAAAGATGGTTTTGGCTCGATTAGCCAGTACTTCACCGAGCAGTCCAACGTGAATGTGGCAGAGGAACTGGTGTCTTTGATTGCTGCGCAACGCGCTTACGAAATTACAGCCAAATCTGTGACTGCTTCCGATCAAATGCTACAAAAGTTAGGACAGTTGTGATGAAAAAAATTGTCCTCCTTATTTCAGTGCTGGCCATTTTGTCTGGCTGTGCCGAATTGCCCTCTGCCGCCAAACAAGCATTGGTCAATGGTGATACAACAGCGCGTCCTGAAGCGCAAGAAAAAACAACAGCCTCTAAAGGCTCACTGGTGCCTGCCTCTCGCCTCATTCCGACAACCCATAAAGGCTTGTTTGAAGAGCGTCGCGCCGTTCGCGTCGGCGACACCCTGACAGTCATGCTGAATGAAACAACTCGCGCCAGCAAAGACATCGGCACCAATGCGCGACGTCAGTCTTCAAATGGCTTCAATGCTGGCCTCAATTTGAGCTCGGGCAGCACCTCAACGCCTAATGCCATCAATGCTGGTTTGAGCAGCAATGGCAATACCAACTTCGACAGCAAGGGCGGCTCGTCTGCCTCCAACCAATTTTTGGGCACCATCACGGTCACGGTATTGGAAGTCCTTCCCAATGGCAATTTGAATGTAGCTGGCGAAAAACGTTTGGCTGTGGGCCACGAAGAAGAAGTGATCCGTTTTGCAGGCATTGTTTCGCCCGCCACGTTGCAAGGCAATTCTGTGCTGTCGTCCCAAGTGGCCGATGCACGCATTGAATACAGAGGCCTAGGCATTACAGACCAAATTCAGAACCCTGGTTTCTTGACCAAATTATTCACCAAGTACTCTCCCAACTGAGGATGACGTCATGACTTCTCGCTCGCTTTCGAAATTGTTGTTGATCATCGCTCTGTCGCTTGGCATGGCACAAGTCATGGCGGCTCGCCTGAAGGACATGGCCGTGGTATCGGGTCAGCGTCCTAATCAATTGATTGGCTATGGCTTGGTCGTTGGTTTAGATGGGACGGGCGACAACTCTGGCTCTAACCCCGTCACAGGCCAGTCTGTGATCACCATGTTGAATTCTTTGGGTGTGGCCGTGCCGCCTGGTATCAACTTGCAAGCCCGTAATGCGGCGGTGGTCATGGTCACCTCAGAACTGGCTGCACTGGCCAGGCCCGGCCAGGCCATGGACGTCACCGTTTCATCATTGACCAATGCACGCAGCTTGCGCGGCGGCACACTGATCATGACGCCCTTGAAAGCAGCCAATGGTCAGGTTTATGGCCAGGCTCAGGGTTCCATCGTGATTCCTGGCGCATCAGCCAGCAGCGCTATGGCACGAACAACGATCAATCAATTGTCATCAGGTCGCATTCCCGGTGGCGGCATGGTTGAACAAGCCGCACCAGAAGCCGACATGGATCCGATTGTGGAATTCAACTTTCACAAAGTGGACTATGCCCAAATTCAGCGTGCCGTAGAGGCCATCTCGAAGGTGGTGGGTGAAGACAATGCGGTCGCCGCTGTTGATGCCAGAACAATTTCCGTTCGTGTGCCCGTCCAACGGGCGCAACGCGTGAACGTCATGGCCCAGTTGCTTGAGCTTGAAATTCAACCTGTCATCGACATTGCCAGAGTGGTGATCAATGCTCGGACAGGGTCGGTCGTAGTGAATCAATCGGTTCGACTTGCGCCCTTTGCAGTGACCCATGGTAATTTGACTATTCAAGTTCAAGCCACCAATCAAGTGGTAACGCCCTCCTTGATGGCGCGCAACCGGCCTGTGAACCAGCGCAATGAACGCGTCAGCATTGATTCTGGCCCTGCGGGTCAAATGGTGAGAGTGGATGAAGGCGCTTCTTTAGAGCAAGTGGTCAGAGCCATCAACCTGTTGGGCGCTACGCCACAAGACTTGATGTCCATTTTGCAGGCCATGAAGTCTTCAGGTGCCCTGCAAGCTGAGTTGGAAATTATCTAACATGGCCGATCTCATCATTTCTGGTTTGGTGTCTGCAAAACCGCTTTCTAGCGGCGTTACAGATACGGCGCAGATTCAAAAAATCAAGCACACAGCACAAGAGTTTGAAGCTGTTTTGCTGCGCCAGATGATGCGTGAAATTCGAAACTCTGCTTTCAGTGAAAGCAGTAAGGGTGGCAGCAATGCCACCTACCTGAGCTTGGCAGATGAGCAGTTGGCCAACAACTTGGCGGCGCAGGGTGGCTTTGGATTTGGAAAAGCCATGGCCACACAAATGATTCAGCAAATGCAAGCAGCACAGCTAATCAATTCAGCGGCCAATGCCGTAAAGTCTTAAATACACCGGGACCCCGCAGTGAGAACAGCAGCCCTCTTCGACAGTGCCATGGCCGGACTTCAGTCCGCTCAGTCGGGCATGCTGGTGACCTCGCAAAACGTCACCGGCTCTTCTGTGGAAGGCTATATTCGCCGAACGTCGAGTGTTCGAATCAATGGCTTATCGCCTTCCTCAATTGATCTCACTGGAAGTTCATTTGCAGTAGAAGGTTTCACGCGTTATTTTGATAATTTACTACAAGGTCAATTGCTTTCTCAACAAAGCAAAACCAGCTACAGCCAAGCACTGACTCAATCGGTGGCGCCCTTAGATGCCATGCTCACAGAGCCGGCCACTTCCATAGCGACAGCATTGGGTAATTTTTTCAATGCGGCTGGCTCTATTGCGAATGAGCCGAGCAATTCAGCTTATCAACAAAGTTTGATTGGGAATGCGCGCTTGGTTGCCGATCGCGTCAGAGGCTTGGCCAGCACTGTGGGTCAAATTTCCAGCAATGCCGCGCAAGGCTTGTCTGATGTACTCAACCAGGCCAATTCTTTGTCCCCTCAACTGGCGATGGTGAATGCCAAGATTCGCGCTGCAGCCACACCCGGTCAGGCTGCCGCTTCTCCTGATTTGCTAGACGAACGCGATCGAATTGTGGGCAAACTGCAGGAGTTGGTAGGCGGCAACACCTTGATCAATGAAGATGGCACGGCCAGTTACTTGCTCAATGGGCAACACTTGGTTGACAGAGAAATTGCCAACACGTTCAGCAACACCACAGGGGCAACGGTCATTCGAAGCGACATGCCGCTCAGCGACTTGAGAATCAAAGTGGCCTCTTTGAATGGCCGCAATTCACTTGACATCAAGCTGGTCATGCCGGCGCTCGCACAAAAGCAAAGCAATGGGACACCGCTTCTTGACGCCAACGGAAACTCTGTGATGGTGCCTGGCCAAACCATGTTGCAAGATGGCAAAGCAGGGGCTTATGTCCATCTGATCCAAAACTTTGTGCCCAATGTTCAGAAAAGCATCAATTTGCTGGCGACTCAATTGGTGAGAGATGTTAATAAAATTGTCAACGCCAGTGGCACAGCCATTGCACCCATCTTTGGGTTTGCTTCATCTGCTTCTGCTGGCGCCGCACTGACCGGCATCACAAGCGACACGGCAGGCAAAGGTCTGCTCGATGCTCTTTGGAAAAAAACAGATAGCACATCGTATGTTTACAGTGATCTGATTGAAGGCTCTAACCCTCAAAGTAGCAACTACCGCCAGACTGTCGATGCCGCACTCAGCAAATCAGAGTTCGATGCGCGCCAATTTCAAGTGGTGGGGACATTTGATCGTTCGCAATTCACCAACATGGATGCCACCGCTTCAGCTTCACTGCAAGGCTTGCGAGATTCTTTCACCTCCCCCGTGACCTTCATCACAAGCAGCGTAGCCACAACCATTGCCACCTGGAAGAACACACAGCAATCGAACGAAGCACTGCAAAAAAGCTTAATCGAACAAAAGTCTTCTATCACCGGTGTGAATTTGGACGAAGAAGCGGCCAACTTGGTCAAGTACCAACAACTCTACAACGCCTCTAGCAAATTGATTCAAACAGGCAAACAAATGTTTGATACCTTGCTGGGCATGTTGTCGGGATAATGTTTAAACGAGGACCTACCTTATGAGAATCAGCAGCCAACAGGTCTTTGACAGCGGTGTATCGTCCATGCAGCAGCACACCTCTGATGTGATGAAATACCAGCAGCAAATTTCCTCCGGTCGAAAATACCAAATGGCCTCCGACGACGCCTTGGCGGCTGGCTTAGGTGTGCAGATTGATTTGGACAACGCGCAATTTGCCATGTTCAAAGTGAATCAAAACCACATCACAGCTTCATTGACGTCCACCGACTCACAGTTGAACAACATCAATTTTGCTTTGACTAGATTTCAGCAAATGATGGTGCAAGCGGGCAATGGCACCTTGGGTGTTGAAGGCCTCAAAACACTCGGGCAACAGGCCAGTACTTTGTACAACACTGTGAATCAAATGTCGCAGGCCAAAGATGCGAACGGTGAACAGATCTTGAGAACATCGACACCCGCCAGTGTTTTGGTTGCGCCCAACGTAACTTTGGAAACTGCCTTGAGTTTTGCTGAAGTAATGTCAGCCCCCTCAGGCATGGCGCAAGACGTGATGACCTTCATGGACTCGGTCCGTGTCAAACTGAACGCGGGTACGGCTTTGTCATCGAGTGACATGGACAACATTCAACTGGTGCTGAAGCAGGTCACCAAAGCCCAGGTTAAAACTGGACTGCTTCAAAACCAGCTGGAGGCAGCGGCCGAAGCGGCAGATGTGCAAAAAAATAATGTTGAAGTTCAGCGCAGTAACTTGCTAGACACCGATTTGGCCAGTGCAACGGCGGGGCTGGTGAAATCCAACGCGCTGCTGCAGGCAGCTCAGTCCATCATGACCAAGCTTGATTCAAATTCACTTTTCCAAAAATTGTGAATTTTTTTCAGCGTCCCTAGTCTTGGGCTTACTTTGCCTCCTTGAGTATCAAAGTTGTAATGCTTTGAACATCAATTGATGCTAATATTTTCAGCTATTTTTTAACTTGACGGAATCGTTTGATTCAAACATATGAACATTGGTGCTGGTTGGATCATTGCTTTTGGATGCTGTGTTGCTGGCTTTGTTTGGTTGGGTGGCCATCTGGATCAACTTTGGGTGCCTCAAGAGTATTTGATTATTTTCGGAGCTGCGCTTGGAACCTTGGTCGCCTCCAATAAATGGCGAAATTTAAAAAGTTTGTTTCGCTCTTTTTTCCGGATTTTCTTGCCCTCCAACAGCGGGAAAAATGCCAATTTAGGCTTGCTTTGCCTGATGTTTGAGTTGCTTCAAAGAATCAAACGAGATGGTGCCCTGTCGATTGAGGCAGACATCTCCGAACCTCTGCAAAGCGAACTTTTTGCAAAGTACCCTACTGTCTTAAAAAGCAAGCGCTTGGTTGAATTCATTACGGACTACTTCAGAATGATGATGGACGGCACAGTCACATTGGGGCAACTCGAGTCTGTCATGGCGCAAGAAATCGAGGTGATGAATCAAGAAGCACTCGAGCCATCTGAGTCGATTGCCAGCTTGGCTGACAGCATGCCCGCTTTTGGCATTGTGGCTGCCATCATTGGTGTGGTGCATGCCCTGACATCCATTAAAACAGGCATTGGTCCCGGCGAAATTGGTGACTTAATTTCTCAAGCACTCATTGGCACCTTGTTAGGTGTTTTCTCTGCCTACGCCATGATGCTGCCCATCAGCCACTCGATGCAGCAATTGGCAGCAGCCGATCTCAAGCCCTTTGAAGCCGTGAAAGAAATTCTGATTGCCAACTACAGCAATTTCTCACCCATGATTGCGGTGGAATATGGTCGCAAGGTGATGTTCACAGACCAACGGCCCACCATGACTGAATTGTCTGAGGGTGTCATGGCAACTTCGGGTAACAAGTTGACGGGTTAATTGGATGAACTCGGAAACAGTCCCTGAAGTTCCAGCGGTACCCGTGACCGCTGAGCTCCCCACACTTCCCCTAAAACCAGGCCCTGGTACCAAAACAAAATCCCTCGCGCCAAGACGAAAAGGCCTTAAGAAGCAAATAAATAAGGACAACCGTCACGGCGCTTGGAAACTCGTTTATGCAGACTTCGTCACGGTGCTGATGGCGTTCTTCATTGTAGTGTGGGTCATGTTGTTCGATAATATTTCAAAACGCGAGCGCATTGACACTTCATGCATTGAACCCGTGGCCAAGGAGCTGAAAGAGCTCATTGAAGGCGATGCAGGTCTTCAATCCGGCAAGATGCCCTTCGACATAGACTACTCCTCAGATGGCTTGCGCATTACCCTCAAAGACGCCGGTGAGCCTTTGTTCCAAAGAGGTGGCACCACCTTGTCAGAATTTGCAAAAAAGCAATTTCAGAAAATTGCGGCGGTTGCCAACAAGTGCCCCACTCACAAGTTAAAGATTGAAGGTTATACCGATTCGGAAGCCTACGGTGGGGGCGCCAATGGCTACAGCAACTGGGAACTGTCTGCTGAGCGTGCTAATTCTGCAAGACGAGAATTGATTGCTGAAAAAGTACCCCTTGATCGTATCGCCCAAGTCATTGGGTATGGCGACAGCGTCCCTTCAATGCCGCAGGACCCAACCAATCCCTTGAACCGTAGAATTTCAATCACCGTGATTCCGCCCAAAATCAAGGGCGAAGTGAAAATGGGGGGCTTGTCGCCGATTTGAGTTTTGGAAATTGACTTAAACGGTGCCATACTGTTTCTCATTGATTCACTCACCGAAGGAGTGTGTTGGAATGAAATTTGCAGCCCATGCGCCTATCTATCCGGGCAACTGCTGGATGTTCACGCAGTGGGTAAAAGGTGAAACAACCCCAATGAGAAAGCTGCCCTACCCTCCTAATTTTGCTAAGACTTTGACCGGCGCATCCGTCAAAATCTTTGCAGCAGGCAAATTAGCAGACAAATAACGCCATGCACTTCAAAGCGCTTTTTTTGATAATTTGTGCTGTATTTTCAACTTGTGCTTGGGCTCAAAAGTCTTCCATCGAATGCTTACCGGACGAGCAGGGCTCACTTGAGTTAATCGCCATTCGCCCTGGGTTTTTTACTGTCAATGGACGCATGGGTCAGTTTGACCCTTGCGAAAGCTTGGTTAAATTCCGCATCCCATCAGGTTCAGGGAAAAAACCATTGTTCATCAGCGTTCATGGTGGCTCAGGCATTCAAGATGTCCTCATGTCCGATGAGGCTTTTTTCCAACAAGGCATGGCCACTTTGGTCTTTGACGCCTATGCCATGCAAGGCTTGAAAGGCAAGGCGCCCTTATTTTGGGCGCGGTCCGTCACGAACGAAGCCAGGCAACGGATGATATTTGCAACCACACTGGCAGCTTACCGCTGGGCGTTGAAGCGCGATGACATTGACACACGCCGCATCTTTCTTTTTGGCATTTCAAACGGTGCTGCTGTTGCCGCCAACATGGCTGCCTTGGTCGATCCGGCGCACGTCAAGGGTGTGATTGCGGAGGGTATCACCCCGATTGGCATGGGCCTGCCCGATGAAATTAAAGTGCCCCTCCTTTTGGCATTTGGGAAATTGGATGATTTTGGTATCTCAGATTTAAATGGCAAGCGATGGGATTTGAGTGAGGACTGCAGGCTCAATATTCAAGTCGCCCAAGCACCGCATGGCAGTGCAGCCACGTGCAATCAGAGCACCCCTGGCAAAAAAATCCCAACACCGATTGAGTGGGCTGAGTCGGTTCAAAAAAAGGGCGGGCTTGTTGAAATTTTGTATGTGGAGGATATGGCGCACAATGCATTTTTTGGCCCCCTGCTCAAGCGAAGAGCCACTTGGGGAAATGGGCAAACGCTGGGCGCATCTGTCGGCGCTACACCGCGTGCAAGAGATTTGTTTTTTCAATCTGTGAATGAGTTCATCGCTCGGCATGACAAATAATTGAATGGCCGACTTCACTCCGCTCAAACCGATATGAACAAACGCAACTTCTTGCTCGGCGCCCTCGCCCCTCTGTGCTGTCCAGTTTGGGCGCAAGACAAATGGGGTGAGTCTCTGGGTTACCCCACTGGCTGGGGGCCTGCAGGCGCACTGCAAAAATGGGAGGGCTATCCTGAGTACCACGTGGGCAATTTCTCTGGTGGCATCGAGACGATGTTGCCTCACCAAAAAATCAATGCCAGCGAGCAAAGTTCAAAATTTGTACAAGCCAAAAGAAGAATCAAACTGAACTTTTTAGCGGACGCCTCAGACTATGCGGTTCGATACAACCGATCAGCGCTTCTAATTGCTCGCAACAATGAAATCTGGCACGAAGAATACCGCTACAAGCGCACACCTGATATGCGCTTTTTCGGCTGGTCGATGACCAAAAGTATTTTGGGCTTGTTGGTGGGCATTGCATTCGACCAAAAGAAACTTGAATCCTTGGACGACAGGATTGACAAGTATGTACCGCAGTTAGTTGGGCATGTCTTTGGCGACATCACGCTCAGAAATTTGTTGAACATGTCGAGTGGCATCGACATCTGCGAATCATTTTGTAGCCCCAACAATGGCTTCGAGCGTTATGGCTATTCTCAAATTGGTTACTCTCCGAGACGCGGTATAGACACCGATCAACGGCGCGGCGTGATGACCTTCAAATGGGGAAGAAGCGACCCTCAGGGCAAAAAGTTTGGGTACACCGACTTAAACCCTGTGCTCATGGCATGGGTATTGGTCTCTGCGTATCAACTTCCCCTGCACTTGATCGCACAACAACAGTTGTGGCAACCCATGGGCGCCGCATCGGATGCAACATGGCTCACTGATGCTCGAGGGTTTACTTTTGCCGGAGCAGGATTTTCTGCAACCCTTCAAGACTGGGCTCGCGTGGGCATGTTGGTAGCCAATGAAGGTGCGGTCAACGGCGTTCAAATCGTTTCCAAGGCTTGGATCGATGAAACTTCAAGGCATGGGGAAAAAGATCAGGCCAGCCGTTTCAATGTGGCCAGGCCCAATCGCGGCTATCGAAATTTCTTTTGGCATCACACTGCCAACGGCTCTGTGCTCAGAATGGCTGGCGCGTTGTCACAAAGCCTTTTGATTGACAAGAAAACCAAAACGATTCTGGTTCAGACAGGTATCAGCGACGAAAATGGTGGCGATGAAATGATGTCTACTTTGTTTGCGTCAGCCTGTAGCGAAAGTTAAACCACCATCGCCGTCGTCACCCCATCCATGGTCATGTTCACGCCTGTGACATAACTGGCCGCATCCGACGCAAGGAACAAAACCACCTTGGCAATCTCTTCCGGTTCAGCCATGCGGCCAAATGGAATTTTGGCCACTGCACGTTTCATGGCTTCTTCCACTGAAATACCCTGCGATCTGGCATCAGCGGCCATGCCTTCCTCCAAGCGATCGGTACGGGTCAAGCCTGGGTTGATGGCGTTCACACGAATACCTTGGGCAGCATAAGCCGAAGCCAAGCCTGCAGTGGCCAACATCAGCGCCGCGTTAGCGGCACCGCCAGTGATATGAATGGGGCTGGCCACTTTGCCGCCATTGCCCACCACGTTCACGATACTGCCTTGTCGCCTTGACGCCATTTGTTTGATCACAGGGTCGATCATGTTGATGTAGCTGAAATATTTGGCTTGCATGGCATCTTGCCAATTTTGGAGTGTGAGTTCTGCCACCGGCGTTCGTTTGGCGGCGCCTGCCGAATTGACCAACACGTCGACGGGGCCAAATGCCGCTTGCGCAGCATGGAGCACGGCTTCAGCAGCAAGGGGGTCTTTTAAATCGGCCGCATGGGTGCCAACTCGCTCTTGGCCATAGACCCTCAAACGCTCCTTGGCGCGGGCTAAGTTTGCGGGATCGCGCGAGACCAAGCTGACACTGGCCCCCTCCGCCAAGAAAGCCTCAGCACAGGCCAAACCAATGCCTTTGCTGCCGCCAGTGATCAAAATATGTTTGCCTTTGAGGTGCAGGTCCATGAAAACTCCAATGGGTTAGTTTGATTGCAAGTGGTACATTGAACCACCGAAAACAAAACTGTGCAGATGGGCAGGCCCATTGAAAGGAAACACTCTCATGACCCCAATTTTTCGTCGCGAATGCTTAAAGCTCGCCATGGCTTTCGCTGCCTTGGCTTTTTTGAGCAGTGTGGCCGCACAAAATTATCCTGTGAAGCCGATTCGCTTGGTGGTGCCCTTCACCCCCGGCGGCGTGACCGACACCAGCGGGCGGCTGATTGCTGAGCAGCTTTCCAAGCGCTTGGGCCAGCAGGTGATTGTTGACAACAAGCCAGGCGCCTCCGGCAACATTGGCACCCAAATGGTGGCCGCCGCCGAACCCGATGGCTACACCTTGTTGCTGGGTTTTGATGGCACCCTGGTGATCAACCCACATGTGTTTCCTAGAACGGGCTTTGACACTCTCAAAGATTTCGCGCCCATCGGCAAAATTGGCGATGCGGTCTTGATCATGGTGACGCATCCAAATTTTGCCGCCAAAACGCTGAGGGATGTGGTGGCGCTTTCCAAGTCGCAGTCAGGCGGTCTCTCATACGGCACCTCTGGTACAGGCGGCACGCCTCACATTGCCGGTGAACTCTTGCGTCAACGCTCAGGAGCCAACCTGGTGCATGTGCCTTACAAGGGCGGCGGCCAAGCCATGACCGATGTGATGGGTGGCAACATCCCCTTGGTTTACACCGCCATTGCTGGCGCGATTCCGCTGGTGAAAGCGGGCAAGCTGCACCCCATTGCTGTGTCCAGTGGCAAGCGCGCAAGTTCTTTGCCCGATGTCCCTACTTTCATTGAAAACGGTTTGAGTGATTTTGAAGTTAACTCTTGGGTGAGTTTATTGGCCCCCGCCAAAACGCCCAGAGCCGTCATCGTCAGGCTCAACACCGAACTCAATGCGGTGCTCAATGATCCCGAAGTGCGTGAACGTCTCAACGGCATGGGTATCACCGCCATGCCAGGCTCTTCTGAAAGCTTCGGCAATGAAATGACGCGCGATCTGGCGCGCTACGAACAAGTCATTAAAGCGGCAGGCATCAAAGCGGATTGACGCACATGACTGGGTCTTTTGAACTAAGTCACTTTGAAAATTTGAAGGTGCTGACCTTTTGCGCCCTTGTCATCTGTCCATTCCATTTTGAATTCTGCAGTGGCCGTTGAACGCACATAGAACTCAAAAAATGGCTGGGCGGAAATGCCCGATGAGGGCTCAACGCGAAACACTTCCTGGTCACCAAGCATGCATGTTAACAATCGAATCACATTTCGTGGCACCAACTTGCCTGTGAAGTCTTGCAAATAGCCAGTGTCCATGGGATGCTGAATCAGCATCCGCACCTTGACCACTTCGCCGGCACGAACATTGTCTGGCCACTGAACGCGCGCCATGTTCATGATGCGTCCACACAAGCAGATTCAGTCACAATGATTTCCATTTGGTTGTAGCGAAACTCACCATTGGACAAGCGCGCCAGCGCCACCAAGTCTTGGGTGCCCGCCAAACGCACACGGGTGGTCACATCCGCACGGCCATTCCAAGGGCCCAGTTGAAACATGGCCATTTGGGTCACTGGATTGCGTTGTGACAATAAATAAATGTGCGTCACATGATCTTGCTCTGACATGGGGCTTTGAACTTGAACTTGAACGGGGACCAAGGAGCCGTTGTCCGCCAAGATGGGGGCTTCAATCTTGATGTCTCTTTGAACAAGTTTGGCGCCCTTCACAATGGGCTGCACCATGTCTTCAAAAGAAATCCGCCGACCGGAGCTCATTCCCTGCGCATGGGCAAACCGACCATTCAACCAAGGCCACGCAACGCCGACAAGCAAGAGACTTTGCAGTCCCTTGCGTCGCAAGCAGCCCTCAGCCTTCATGCTTTTTGCACCTTAAGCTTTCAAGGTCAAGCCGTGATTTTTGAGGGGCAGTGAGCGAATGCGTTTGCCCATTGCAGCTGAGATGGCATTGACCAAGGCAGGCGCCAAGGGTGCTTGCGCAGGTTCGCCCACACCACCCCAGAAACCACCTGTGGGTGCAATGACCACTTCCACTTTGGGCATCTCATTCAGGCGCATCATGCGGTAGTCGTGGAAATTGGATTGCTCCACACGGCCTTCTTTGATGGTATTTTCTCCCCAGAAAATGGCCGTTAAACCATGCACCACACTGCCTTGAAATTGCGCCACGATGTTGTCGGGGTTGACTGCATAGCCAGGGTCTATGCCAATGACCACCCGGTGAATCTTGACCTCGTTTTTGGCATTCACGGAAACCTCGCACACGCACGCTGTCCAACTGCCATAACCTTCTGTTTCTGCCACACCGCGGAACACACCTTTGGGCAATTGGTTGCCCCAACCTGCAGCCTTGGTCACGGCTTCCAAAATGCTTCTGTCGCGTTTTGAAGTTTCGGTGTTGGGCAACATGTCCAATCGGAAAGCTACTGGATCTTTGCCTGCAGCCATTGCCAACTCGTCAATGAAACATTCACGGCCAAATGGGTTTTGCGAATGCCCCACTGAACGCCAAAAGCCCACGGGCACATTGGTGTTGCGCTGCGCGTAATCGACCAATGTATTGGGGATGTCGTAGGGGTGATCGCTGAAACTTGCAACCGCTTGACCATCGACGCCTTTGTTCAAGGGCAATTTCAAAAGCGTCGCGAAAATGGACGGCGCGCTGACGCGAATGTGAAGTGCCTCGACTTTGCCGTTGGCATTCATGCCTGCTTTAAAACGCATGAGGCTGGCAGGACGGTAGAGGCCATGTTGAATTTCCTCTTCACGCGTCCAGAGCATTTTGACGGGCTTACCCGCCATGGCTTTCGCAATCATGACCGATTGACGTGTGAAATCTTGGGGGCTCTTGCGACCCAAGCCGCCCCCCAATTGCATGGGGTGCACTTTCACATTGGTTTGTGGCACACCCGCGGTAGCCGCACTCACGGCCAAAGTGGCTTCAGGGTTTTGAGTAGACGACCAAACGTCTAATTTATCCCCCTGCAACCAAGCGGTACACACCATGGGCTCCATGGTGGCGTGCGCCAAGTAGGGCGTGAAGTATTCCGCTTCCAACACTTTGGCGGATTTAGACAGTGCGTCTGTTGTATTGCCATCGTTGCGCGCCACAGCCAATTCACTTTGCTCCATGCCTGCTTTAAAGTGCGCCATGATGGCTGCGCTGGTCAAGGTGCCGTGCTCGCCCACATCCCAATCTACAGAGACTTCCCGCAAGGCCTCTTTGGCACGCCACCAGTTGTCGGCGACCACGGCCACAAACTCACCCATGTTCAAGACCTTGACAATACCCCGGCGGTTTTCCACCTTGGAAGCATCCATTGATTTGACTTTGCCATTGAAGACGGGACAAGCGGCAACCGCGGCATGCAACATGCCAGGCAATTGCGTATCAATACCGTATTGACGCTTGCCAACGACGATGTCTGGAATGTCCACCCGAGGAATGGATTTGCCAATCAGGGTCCAAGTTTTGGGATCTTTCAGTTGAACCGTTTTGGGGGCTTCCCGCTTAGCAGCATCGGCTGCCAATTGACCGTAAGTCAAACTGCGCTTGGTGGCGGTGTGCGTGACTTTGCTCAAAGCAGCTTTGCATTCGCTGACCGGCACATTCCATTTTTGGGCAGCTGTTGCAACCAGCATTTCTCGGGCAGTGGCGCCTGCTTTGCGCAAATACTCTTGCGACCTTCGAATGGTGAAACTGCCCACCGAGGCCATGTCGCCATAGGCGCGTTTGGTGCGCAAATTTTCATGCGCTGTAGCGTACTCAACGCGTACTTTTTTCCAATCGGCATCGAGCTCTTCTGCAATGATCATCGGTGCCGATGTCAAGCTGCCTTGACCCATTTCGGCGCGCGCATAGCGAATCACGATGGTGTCATTGGGTTCAATTTCGACCCACACATTGAGTTGTGGGGTGTCTGCGGCCTGCGCCCGTTCTGGCAAGAAAAAGCCCAAAGATAGGCCGGCACTGGTTGTGCCAGAAACCTTGAGAAAGTGGCGACGGTCCATGCCTACTTTGTCTTGTTTTTGATGGGTTGTCTTTGGATTGGCATTCATGCGCGAGCTCCCTTCTTGGCCACGGAATGAATGGCTGCGCGAATGCGCGCATAGGTGCCACAACGGCAGATGTTGGTCATGGCCGCATCAATGTCTTCATCGGTGGGCTTGGGTTTTTTCTTCAGCAAGGCCACTGCTGCCAGCATTTGGCCGCCCTGGCAATAGCCGCACTGTGGCACTTGGTGGTCAATCCAAGCTTGCTGCACAGCATGCAATTTGCCTTTCTCAGCCAAGCCCTCAATGGTGATGACCTTTTGACCCGCCGCCACAGACACAGGGTAAGAGCAAGAGCGAACGGGTTCGCCATTGAGCAAGACTGTGCAAGATCCGCATTGGGCGACACCGCACCCAAATTTAGGTCCTTTGATGTCGAGCTCGTCACGCAGCGCCCACAGCAAGGGCATCTCGGGTTCGACATCGAGCGTATGGCTCTTTCCATTGACTGACAGCTTCATTTGCAAAGGCTCCTTTGAATTGAAAAATATCAAAAAGCTTTTTAGCTGTTGTGGCGTGTTTCTGCAAGCGGGTAACAACCAATGGCCTTACCTGGCTTGGGATTGAAAAACCCTTTCATCTGAAAGCAAAGAGCTGCATTTAGAGGCACAATCAAGCGATTGATTTTGACAGACGTCCCCAATACGGGCTTGGCCTCAAGCCCTCCTAGACCATGAGCCATTCATCCACCACGCCTCACCTACCCGCCCGTCCCTACCGAAGAATCGCCACAGAGGAGGCTTTCTCGCCCCCTGAAATGCTGGAGATCTACAAAAAGATTCTGGCCAAAGACGATGTCGATGTGGGTTTCAAAAACCTGATGGGCTTTTACATGAGCAGCCCCAGCGACCGTGCGCAGCACATCATGCGCTGCTTGGTCGATCTGGACGATTTGCGTCTGCAGCACATGGACGAAGCTGGCGTTGATGTTCAAGTGATAGGACTCACGTCCCCCGGCGTGCAAATCATGGACAAAGAGACGGCTGTGGCATTTGCGCCTGTGGCCAACGACATCTTGGCAGCCGCCATGCGGCGCCACCCCGAGCGCTTGGTAGGCATGATTGCCGTGGCGCCGCAAGACCCTGCAGCCGCAGCCAAAGAAATTCAGCGGGGCGTGAACCAACTGGGCATGCACTCTGTCGTCATCAACTCTCACACGCACGGTGAATATCTGTCGGACACCAAGTTTTGGCCCATCTTTGAAGCGGCCGAGGCCATGGACACGCCCATTTATTTGCACCCCAACGCCATGCCCGCCAGCATGATTCAGCACTTCATTGAAGCAGGCTTGGATGGCGCCATTTACGGCTTCGGAGTCGAGACTGGCTTGCATGCCATGCGTTTGATTACCTCCGGCGTTTTCGATAAGTTTCCCAAGCTTCAAGTTATTTTGGGGCACATGGGTGAGGCCCTGCCGTTCTGGGCTTACCGACTCGATTACATGCATGCGGCCACTGTGAAATCTAAACGCTACCCCAGCGTTCAACCGATCAAGCGCAAGCCCAGTGAGTATTTGCGTGATAATTTTCACATCACCAACAGTGGCGTGGCATGGGGTGCTGCCATCAAATTCACACAAGACTTCATGGGAACCGACCGCGTTCTTTACGCCATGGACTACCCTTACCAATATGCACCTGAGGAAGTCGGCATTCTGGAAAACTTAGACATGGCGCCGCAAGTTCGTCAGGCATTTTTTGAAGGCAACGCTGAGCGTCTGTTCAAAATTCCGCCAGCCAAAAAGTAAATCAAACCTCATCCCATCCCGGAGACATCTGAATGAATCATTTACATCGCCGCAGTTTATTGAAAAGCGCAACACTTGCCATCAGCGCCTTGTGTTTGTCGAGTGTGAGTGCATGGGCACAAAATACCTACCCCACCCAGTCCATCAAAATGATCGTGCCGTTTACAGCGGGCACGGGCATGGACACCATTGCGCGCGTGGTAGCGCCGCGTTTGGCAGAACGTTTGGGTCAAACTGTCGTGGTCCAAAACCAACCGGGCGCCAGCGGCAACATTGGTGCCGATGCCGTCGCCAAATCAAATCCCGATGGCTACACCATCTTGATGGGCGCCAACACCATGCTGATTGCATCGCAGATGTACAAGAGCGTGAGCTTCGATCCGCTGAAAGATTTTGCCTCGGTGTCCATGGCGGCCTATGGGTCATTGATGTTGGTGGCGCATCCCAAAACAGGCATCAAGTCAGTCGCAGACTTGGTCAGCCAAGTCAAAGCCAAGCCAGGTTCAATCAGCTTTGGCTCTCCTGGCGTTGGCACACCACACCACATGGCCATGGAATTGTTCAAGCTGGAAACCAACACCTTCATGTTGCACGTACCCTATCGCGGCACAGCCGGCTATACGCAAGACTTGTTGTCGGGTGAATTGAACGTCGGTTTTTTACCTGTTCACATTGCGCAAGGTTTTGTTAAGACTGGGCGCTTGAATGCGCTGGCCGTGGGCAGCCCAAAGCGCCACCCCGTGGCACCCGATGTGGCCACGTTTGATGAAATGGGCGTGAAGCGCATTGACGTAGATCTTTGGTATGCGTTCTTTGTTCCGAGCAAAACGCCTGCGGCCGTGGTCACCAAATTGAACACAGAAATGGCGGCCATCTTGCGCCAAAACGATGTCAAAGAGATCTTGGGCAAAGCAGGTTTGGATGCGGTGGCCTCAACACCCGCCGAATTAGCCGCTATTTCGGCCAAGGACTATCCACGCTGGGGCGCCGTCATCCGCACCAAACAAATCACTGCTGAATAAATTCACTCCGAATCAAATTCAGGGCCAATACTCACTGCATGCCAGAGGCTCGAACGGTTCTGCTCCAGCCTTGTTGAATGAGTTTATTGCTTGAAATAAAACTCACCGATGGCCTGATCGTAAAGGGCGGGCGTTTGCTCATGTCCCACCGACTTGGCCAAGCGCACCACCTCGGTCCGAACATTGCGAAGCACGCGGTCAACTGACACACCCGGCTTCATCATTTCTTTCACAAAAATTCGAGTGAACAAGCCGTTCTTTTCAGGGTCTTTGTCACCCAGCCGGTCTAGCGCTTGTTGGCCTGAGCCCGCAGAGAACATGACCATCTGACCTGTGGCGGCCGAAGTCGGCGCCAAACCGCGGCCACCCAAAGCACGCCCCTTTGTTTTGAAGGGGTTGTCGCGACAAGCGTCAATCACAGCCAATGCAAACTTGGTTTTCTTGTCTTCCAATTCATCCAAGATTTTTTGCAGCAAGATCGCTTCATCTTTCACTTGATCTTCCCCCTCACCCTTGATGTCGATGGGCAGCAAATAGTTGGCGCTGCCCAATTGAACACCATGACCCGCATAAAACACCAAGACTTCGTCACCCCCTTGGACGTTGGTACGAAAGTCGCGAATGGCTTGCTTGAATTTCTTTTCATCCAAGTTCAAATGCTTGAAAACCTTGTAACCCACTTGCTCTAAAGCGATCGCCATGGCATTCGCATCGGCGGCCGCGTTGTTGAGTTTGGAAACGTCCGTGTAAAGATCATTGCCGATAACCAAGGCTTTGCGGTTTGCATAAACCACGGGCTTGGCAGGGACGGCTGCCTCCGCTGATTTAGATTTAGCAGCCTCGGCTTCGGCCTTGGCCTTGCTGGCCTCTGCCAGCTTTGCATTCGCGGCAGCAACTTCATTCTCTTTTTGCAACTTGGCCAACATCTGACGCATGGCCTCTAATTGCTGAGTGACTTTGTTTTTTTCTTCCTCCAGTTGTTTGCGCTCTTGCTCAGCTTGGCGTTTTTCAGCCAGCTGGGCCGCAGAAGGCCCTGCAGGCACGGCAGGCGGTGCGGCAGCCACCACCACTGGTGGCGCGGGCTGAGGAGTTACAGGGGGATTCACGACTGGGGGCTTCACCGCTGCAGGCTGAGGGCTGGGCACAGCAGCAGGCTGGGATTTCGCTGGCGCTTCGGCCACTTCAACTTTGGGCGGCGTTGCCGCGGTTGGCAAAGAGGCTTTTGGAGGCTCAGATGCGACAGCGACAACAGTGGCTTGAGAGTGAGGAATAAGCTGCCCAGCGTTGTTGGTCCATGGCACATTCAGTGCCATGATGGGCTGCGGTTTCTTTTCAAAAAAGGATTTGTGAATGGAGTCGATGTAAATTGAATTCCACATCGAAATCATCTCTGATTCAGGGCGAGGGATGTTTGCGTCCATGTCGTCCCTGAATTTTTTCAGACCAAATCCCTTAGGCGGTGGCATAAGTGCTTCAACTCTGATTCGGTATCCGTTGTACTGCTGAACGTCAAACTGAGACACCATCATGGAAGAATTGCCGTACTTCGCCAGATCTTTTAAACCTGGCGCTGCCTGAATCCACCAGTCTTTGTCATCCTTGGTCCAATTTGGATAGGAAACATCGATCAGCGGCGCGATATTTCCAAAGGCGAACGAGAGTGAGCATTTATTCAATGTTGCATTTTGCATCGTGCCATGCTCGTTGTGATAATACATATTGGGTTTTTTTTGCGCACAACTGGTGTTCCCCCACTTAGCAGTTCTTGTCGCTTGCCTGACCACCAAAAAAGCCACTGCGGGATTGGGCTGTAAATTCTTTAGGGTGAAAACCTCCCAAGTGGTATAGGTCGGCGACCAAGTTGCAACGTGTGTTGCTTCCCAATTTCCTTCAGGCAAGGCCACACTGGCACCACTGCCCAATGGCAAAAAGTCTTTGTAGGTTTTGCCCACTGTGGGCTGCGCCAAAGCATTGGTTGCCACACTCAATGTCAAGCTGACACACATCATTGCGAAAAAGAACGCTTTTTTCAGCGCCGTCTTCAGGGCACCATCGACTACTTTGGGGGTATGCCTCAACATGATTAAACCTTCCGTATGATCTTCGAGCGATGATATTGCGTCAGAAGCAGATTCAGCTTCATTCTTCGGGTCCATATTTAATGAACAATCATATTGTAATTAAACGATAAATCAGTAAAAATTCCCACTCAAACACTTTGGTATTTGTTTATGCAACGCATTTCTTTGAATATTTTGTTGGCGGCGTCATTGGGATTGGCCGCTTTGCCCTCTGTTGGTCAAGTGAAACTGATCTCGGAGGAAGAAGCAAAAGCTCCCAATCTTCAAATGCCCAGCACCCGTGCCATTTCTCGTGGCCCAGGTATCAGCTTGGTCTCTCCTTTGGAGGTTGCCGCCAAGTCTTTTGCGTTCAAGTTGAATTTTGAACCCCGAGGCGGCGCCAAAATTGACCCTGCCTCTGTGAAATTTGAATACTTAAAGCAACCTCCCGTCGATCTCACCAGCAGATTCTCGCCAGGCCTGAATGGCAATCAAATTGAGCTTCCCAAAGTAAGCGTGCCCGCGGGCACTCATCCCATTCGTGTCTCGGTTAGAGACTCTGAGGGTCGGGAAGCCACCACCATTCTTCAGTTGAACGCCAAGTGAGCGAGTCGACTTACGCTTGCCCCTACTGTTGGGGTGAGGTGCCAGAGCCGGCCACAGTCTGCAGGCATTGCTCGCACGATCTCACACTTTTCAGGCCACTTGCTATGCAGGTCAAACTTCTTCGAGACGATGTGGCAAAAATCAAAGCGGATGCCCAATTGCAGGGACAAAAGTTTGAAGCATTGCTCGAACAGGCGGCCCAGAGTTTCAGCGAGGCTGAACAAAGCAGTGCCAATGGCCATGTTTTCAACACCCCCCCATCAACGTCTCCCCAGTCAACTTTGGTGCCGTTTTTAACGCAAGTGTTTCTCACCTTGCTTGTCATCGGTTTGTCACATTGGTTGCTTTTGTTTGTCTACGATGCCCCGCCCATTCAGCTGCGCATTTGGACTATTTTGTGGCCCGCTTTGCCTGGTTTTATTTTGGCTTATCAAACCAATAGGGGTTGGCTGTTTCAAGCCATCACATCGGTGTGGGTAGGCTTGAGCAGCGTGGCTATGATGCTCTACATCACTGCACACATTGACCTTGTACCCTTTTGGCCGACCAATGCAAGGGACTGGAGAGAAGTGGGCGAATACGCAGCCGCCATCAGCTTGTCATTCTTCACTGGCTTCTTAATTTTGAAGCGGCGGCAAAAAGTGAAATCTGAAAACAACCGGCGCATCAATTTGAGTGTGTTGCTTGAAAGAGATAAAAACGGTCAATTCCAAATTGCAGAAATTTCCAAGCAAGTTAACTCACTCATCACCAGCATGGCGCCACTTGTGTCAACCGCCACCGCCTTGTACTCTGGCTTGAAAGCCTTTTCGGGCGATTGACATCAGATGACCGATAGAAATGCCCCCATGAAATTCATCCTCATTTTTTTGGCCAGTTTGTCATTCACTTTGATGGCCAGCGCAGAGCCAAGTCGGTCTCATCGTTCGGCGCTGATCATTGGCGTGAGTGACTACGATGCCAAATCAGGCGCGCCATCCTTGGAAGGTGTGCCCTTCGACATGAAGAGCGCCAACCGCATCGCCAATGCCATGGGCATTGCAGACACCCACATTCGCTTCATTCGCGACGCTGAAGCGACCAAAGAAAACATCCTTAAAGCACTTCGTCAATTGGGCGAAAAAACGCAAGAAGGCGGTCGAAGTTTCATTTATTTTTCAGGGCATGGCACGCGCTATTTAGACCCCAGTGTGAACGGCTGTGTCGAGGGTTTGTTGTCCTACGACGGCAAAGCCATTACCAACGCAGAGCTGGCTGAAGCCAGTAAGAAAGTGACCGAGGCTGCCGACAAAGTGATCACCATGCTTGACGCTTGCCATTCAGAAGGCGTGGCACCCTCTAAAGCTTCTACGCGTGCATTGGGCGCTGTGAATTTCAAGCCCAAGTTCACGTTCAAGGCGGGCACCGAAGCCAACATTTGCAGCCAGCCCGTCAATCAAAAGACCCGCAGCCTCTTGGGTGAAAGCACCAAGCTGGGTGCATTCCCAGAAAACGTTGTGCAAATTACCTCGTCACGCGCGAATGAAGTGAGTTTTGATGAGGCTGGCAAAGGCGGCTTGGCGACACAAGCCTTCAGAGACTGCGTGTTAGGTGACGCCAAAGACTTGGACGGCTCAGGTGCCATTTCATTGGCCGAAATTGAACAGTGCACCCAGAACAAAATCAATCAAAAGCTCTTGGGTGCCAAAGACCTCACACCCCATCACGTGACAATTTCTGGCAACCGCAACCTGATTCCTGTGGCCGCGCCTCAACCAGCCCCAGTCCCCGTGGTCGCGGTTGTTGCGCCTCCTTCACCTGCACCTCAACCAGCTCCTGCTGCTGCCGTTATTGCGGCGCCCGCGCCCGCAGCAGTTGCAGCACCAGCCAGCCCGCCACCTGTGGCACAAGCGATACCTGCGCCGTCAGCGGCCCCGGTCCCATCCCTGCCCGTTCCGCAGCCCGTCAAACCACCGCCAACTCAGGCTGTGGCAGTTCAAACAGCCCCGACTAAACCACCACCACCACCACCACCACCCCCGCCTCCCGCACCGCCTGTTGTACCTTCTGCTCCGCCCCCCGTTGCAACGCCCGTTGCACCGCGGGTTGAACCCGCCTTGGCCTCACTCGCCACGCTCCAAGACATTCACCAGCAACGCAATCCGAAAATCAAAGTGGATGTGCGCCTGAGCAAGACCACGCTCAAAATTGGCAAGGACCCTATCGAGATGTCGATCAAGTCCAGTCACAAGGGCTACCTCTATTTGGTGCTGTTAGGCAGCGATCAAAAAAGTTTCTATGTGCTCTACCCTAACGGCTTAGACAAAGAAAATCTGATTCAAGCCGGTCAAACCAAGAAACTGCCGCGTGCCGATTGGCAGTTGCAGGCCGCAGGCCCCGCTGGCACCGACAACCTGTTGGTCATGGTATCTTCAAGCCCGCGAAAATTAGACAAGCTGGCCATGGCAGAACCCTCTGGCACCAACCCCTTCACGTTTGCTTTGAATGACATTGGCGGGCGCACCGCCTTGGTCAACTTCTTGGTGCACAACAAGGATGGCGATGGTTCTGATCATCGATTTGGCGCTCAATTGTTGACCATCAAGGAAGTGGAATGAAAAAAATTTGCATTGGCTTAGCCGCTCTCTTTATCAGTACCGCCTTTGCGCAACTGGTGCAGCAAGCTTCAACGGAAGACTTGATTGAAAAACTCACACCGCCCAAACCTGCTACGCGCAGTTTGCGAAATATCACGGTCAAGCCTGTCACGCTTGACCTCTCCATCAATTTTGATTTTGATTCAGCCAACTTGCAAAGCATCAGCAAACCGCTTCTAGACAACTTGGCCAACGCCATGAAGAGTGAGCGCCTGCAATCGACTGCCTTCAAAATTGAAGGTCATACCGATGCCAAGGGCAAAGCCGAATACAACCGCGAGTTGTCAGAACGGCGCGCTATTGCCGTTCAAAAGTATTTGCTGACTTTGGGTGTGGGACCAGAGAGATTACAAGCTGAAGGCAAAGGTTTCAGCGAGTTACTTTTGCCCGATTCGCCTTTGGCCAGTGAAAATCGCCGTGTGAGAATTACAGTGGGTCAGTGAAGAGATTGCGTGGGGAAAAATGGCGACTTCAAGGTCGCCATTTTTCATTGCATTTCGATTTTCGCCTCACGAATGGCTTTGGCCCACTTGGCTGTTTCAGTTTTAGAACGTTGGGCCAAAGCATCAGGTGAAGCGGGCACCGTCTCAAAGCCCAATGCTGAGAATCGCTCCAAGATGGCTTTGTCAGTTGCTGCCGCATTCAAGGCGGCATTCAGCTTTTGCACAATGTCGGCAGGGGTGCCGGCTGGCGCGAACATGGCAAAGTAGGCAATCAGCTCATAGTCTTTCAGTCCCAAAGCCTCGTTCACTGTGGGCAACTCGGGAATGGCTTTGGATCGCTGCATTGATGTGACAGCCAGTCCCTTGATTTTGCCAGCCTTGACTTGGGGCAACATGACGGCAAAGTCGGCTGTGAACAAATTCACTTGGCCGCCAATGAGGTCGGTCATGGCAGCGGGGCCACTCTTGTAGGGCACATGGGTCATTTGAATGCCAGCCATGCTGGCCAACATTTCAGTCGACACCAATTGAGAGGTGCTGGCGCTGGCAAAGGTGACTTGGGTGGGTTTGGCTTTGGCCATGTCCACCAAATCTTTGAGCGTTTTGGCCGGCACCTCATTGTTGATGGCCACAATGAGTGGCACTGAGCCCATGTAACCCACGGGAGCGAATGCGGTGTCTTGGTCGTAAGGCAATTTCTTCATCAGGCTCTTCAGCGCTGCGTTGGTGCTGTTGGTGCCAATGAGAAGCGTGTAACCATCGGGCACAGATTTGGCCACTGCATCGGCGCCCAACATGCCATTCACGCCCGCTTTGTTTTCAACCACAATGGGTTGGCCCAGAACCTCCGACATTTTTTGCGCAAATGCGCGCCCAATTTGGTCTGTGGCACTGCCCGCTGCAAAAGGAACAATGGCTTTGATGGGTTTATTGGGAAAGCCTTGTGCATGAACCTGCGAGCTGAGCAGACTCAGACCTAAACACAGGCCCATCAGTCTGGCCAGTAATTGATTGATTTGTAATTTTTTCATGAGGTCTCCAAACTTTGAATAGGTTCAAAAAATTCATGCCCTCGCTAGCATGTCGTGCACCCACGGCCGCTCTATAGGCTTTGGTGTCCATGGGCAAATGATAAAGCCATTGGCACACAAATGGCGATCGCGCTAAGCTAGGTGCATTTTGAAATAGCCTTCCCAATGAAATCACCCCTCAGCATTGTTGACGTGGACCGCACCGACACTTGGACCCGATACAAAGCGGGCCTGTGCGACTCGTGCGCTGCCAACTGCTGCACCATGCCAGTAGAAGTGAAAATGCCCGATCTGATTCAGCTCAAACTGGTTGATGCCTTTGAAGCCGAACACGAAGAGCCCAAGCAAATTGCCAAGCGCTTGAGCAAGGCTGGACTCATTGAGCACTTCAACTTCAAGAACAGCATTTTCACGCTGTCGCGCAGAGCCAGCGGCGATTGCCAGTACCTTGACGCCGTCAGCAGAAATTGCACGGTCTATGACATCAGGCCCAGTACCTGCAGAAAGCACCCTCAGGTGGGTCCCAAACCGGGCTTTTGCCCCTATGGCGCACTGGTACAAAGCAGGCTCAAGTAATGTGCGCTCATGCCGATTCAAATGAATGCCCTCACTCTTAAGCCTTGAAAGACATCTCCATGCTGCTTAAAAACAGTCCCTCTTGGCGCTGGCTTGCGGTCGGCTTGATGCTGCTGCCCCTGTTGCAAACACAAGCCCAAACCAGAGCCGCTGCGGGCGCTGCTGCCGCGGTCACCCCGGCCCCACCAACTTCGTGCGTCATTGCAGAGTTTCGGTTCATTGCCCTCAACCACCACGACCCGAAAGAGCGCCAAGACAAGGCCATTGCATGGTTGCAAAAAAATGGACCCAGTTGCTCTGCCATGCAAATGTCCATTTTGATTTCCAACCGAGCTTCTTTGATGGGCACCTCCGACACACTGGCCTTGTCCACCGTCTTTGACGCTCTGATGGAAAAGCGCTTGGAAAACAACCCTGCTGCATTGGATCGCTATTACCGGCCCGTGGTTCAAGGTCCTGGCCGTGGCAAAGAGGATGCTCCACCACCCGCCACCACCGAAGCAGGCGCTTCGAAGGCGGGAGCGGGAGCGCCTGGCACACCGGGGGCGGGCGGCGCGCCGCTGCCTGGCGTTGCTGTGGTGGCTGCAGGACCTGGCATGGTCGCCGGCGCACCGGCAAGCGCTCAAAACATCAGCATCAACATGCCTGGAGCGCCAATCCCTGTCGAGGACATGTCACGTAAGTTTCCTCTTCCAAGCGAGCCCTTGTTTCAGTTTCCACCTGAATATGGGGTTTCTATGTTGAATTACTTTGGCAAAATTCGCCGTCAGTTCACACGCACTTTTTTCATGGAAACCTTGACCCCTGGAAAATGTCCTGAAGGCATGACTTGGCGCAATGACAATTGCGAAGCTACCATCAAAGTGGCGTGGAAGTTTGGAGAAAAAGTGCCACAAGGTACCAAGACTTATCCCGTAGACGCCAAGCTGATTGAAAAGCTGAACTTCGATCCGGGCTACATGTTCATTCGGATTGGCGGCGATATTCTGGCCCTTGAAAAAGACACCGGAAAAATTGAAGATTCCGTGCTCAATTTGGGCAAGCCCACTTAAGCCAGCCAGCTGGGGCTCGATGGCCTCGATCAACTAAGGCGGCGATGCTTGCTTGAACGCGTTGGCCGTTGACACCACCTTGACCTTGGCAGACAAGTTCAGTCGGCCAATGGTGGTATTGGCTCGTTCTTTCGAACGGAAAGGCCCGGTCAACACCGCAAACTCTGCCTCGTCCTTGCCATCCGCAAACACAGGCACGACACGCGCGTTGACCAACCAATCTTTGCCTTTCATGGCAGCGCGTGCTTGTTTCAAGCTGGCATACGTGCCGTGCTCTAGAACGTAGGTATCCGCTGGCAAGCCCTTTAACCACAAGCGTCCTTGTACGGCAGCTTCTGGCAGTTCAGTGATCACCTTCTCAGGCTTTGGCGGCGGCGGGGGTGGGGCCGGTGGTGGGGCCGGTACTTCTTTCACCAAAGGCGCAGCGGGCGTGGCAGTGGCATTTGGAATGGGCGTGGCAACCTCAACAGCGACAGGCGCAGGCTCTTCGCCCTTCACCGTGCTAGGGCCACCCGTATTTTGTTCTGGCTTTTCAAGGTCTGGGGCGACCTTCGCTTCCGCCTTGGCTTGCGGCTTTACTTTGCCATCGTTTTTCAACACTTCGACAAAGTCATTCACTTCGGAGGCGAAGCGATTGAAAGGCTCGGGGTGAAGGGCGGCCGCCACACCGACAGAGATGGCCAAAAGAGTAACCACCATGGTCACCCAAGGCCACAGTTTTCGTGCAGTTGCGGCTTGCTTTGCCTGTGGCCGCGCAGTGGCCGTCGGTTTTGCCTGAGTGCCTGCCTTTGCAGGCGGCGTCTCTTTCTTCGCGTCTTTGGCTGGCTGATTGAAGGTGGCCCGAGACAGTCGATTGAAGAACTTCACAGCCGCTTCTTCGTTGCCATTTTTTCGGGCCTGCTGAATAGCACTGAGCTTTTGTTCAGGCGTGGGCATTTCAAGCACCCAAGAGACAAACTGTTTGCCTTGGTTGCAAATATTGGTACTGGGGTTGTCCTCGGAGGCAAACATCAGAATGACCGAGATGCCAGCACCTGGAAATTGATGAATCAGGCGGGTGAGTAGCTCGATTTCATAGGTCCCCAGGGCGCTGGCATCATGCACCACCCAAACACTGCCTGGCGACTGGCCTGATCGCCACTGTGTGGCGACATCGAGCGACAAGGAACCCAACAGCTTGTTGAATCGCTCCAGCATCACTTCGGAGTCTGGCGGCATGAAAACTTCCACCGGTGTTTCATGCAATTCTTTTTTCAAGCGCCTAACAAACGCGGCGCCAAAATGATCCAACAAATCATCGGAGGGGCTGACCAGCACCAAACTCTTGCCCTCTTTGGCAACGGCAGTGAGGCAACTGTCCATCTGAAGACGGTCAGTCACTCTGAAGAAAAACTCAGATCCGGCTGGGGTACTGTCTCCAAATTGATTCATTGATAGCAAAAGTTCATTTCACAGACTGTGCATTTTGAATAGCCGCTTGTGCGCCGGAGGCTGATACATCGGTGGTTTTATTTTGAATCACCAAGCCTGAGAGTTTAGCGCCATGTTCGACCGAAATGGAACCATATGAAATATCACCATTCACCACACAGTCTTTTTGGAACTCGACGCGCTCTGCGGCATCAATGTGTCCAGCCACTCGGCCAGCCACCATGATGCGGTTGGCAGAGATATCGCCCGTCACCTCGCCAGTAGGGCCAATGGCCACAGTGATTTTGCTGCCTGGCGCTGTTTCCACATTGCCCACAATCTTGCCATCTATGCGGACACTGTCTTGCAGCACGAGTGTGCCCTGAATGACCGTGGTTCGCCCAATGAGAGTGTCGAATTTTTCAGAAGTTGAGGACATGGATTTGTTGTTGAATTTTTCGAACATGGGGTACCACGCTAAAGATGAAAATTGAAAAATGAAGTCAGGACCAGAGAATCTTCAATGGGCTTGGGCTGGCAAAACTTTCAAAGGGTTCAAAACTTTGCCACTTTGGAAAACCTCGTAATGCAAATGAGGGCCTGTGGATCGCCCTGTGCTGCCCACTTCACCGATTTTTTGACCCACTTGCACCGGCGTATTTTCTGCCGCAAGTCTTTTGCTCAAATGTGCATAGCGGGTGAGAAAATTTTCGGCATGCTTGATTTCCACCACATTGCCAAAAGTAGTGTCCCATTCTGAGCGCACCACCCGGCCAGGCGCCGCTGCCACAACGGGGGTGCCCACTTCGGCAGAAAAGTCGATGCCCTCGTGCATGGCCAAATTGCCTGTGAAAGGGTCGTTGCGAAGTCCAAAACCACTGGTTAAACGAAAGTCAGATTGAATGGGTACGGCAATGGGCAAGGCTTCTAACCATGCCAAATGTTGAAGCCATTTTTGCTGCTGGCTTTCCAAAGAGTCGTTCACAGACTTGGCTTGGTCCACCGCCTGTTGAAGCTCAGTTTGAAGGGGCTGTCGAAACAAGCTGCCCATGATTTTTTGGGGAAACGCTGGCATGACAAAGGGGCCGCCTTTGGCTTCTTGTGCGCTGGGTGCACGGTCTTTCACGCTCACAGGGGTGGCCAATGCCATGAAACGATCTTTCAATGTTTCAAGCTTCTTCACATCCTGTACGGTCTGATTCAGTGAGGCTTGGAGTTGCGACAAGTTTTGACGGTAGACCGCTTCCATGCGTTGTTGTTCAGCCTCTGTGGTCACACCCCCCAAGCTGCGCGCCAAATCGGGGTTGTATTCAACTGCAATGCGAAGACCCACCCAGTTCAAGGCAAAGCCCAATAACAGCAAGGCCATGGCCACCGCCGCGGCCGCAATGAGAATATTGCGCGCCGTGATAGAAATTGATTTGACCTGGCCAGTGGGGCCAGCGAGCCACATGAGTTGCATGGAGTTTGAGGGGGTTGGGAGCCAGATTTTAGGCACCCACCCACCGGCCGTCCACCCCCATTTTCGAGAATTTGCTTATAAAAATTAAGCTAAATTGCTGTTTTTAATATAAAACACTAGAATTCGGCATGTAAAAATAAGTGGCTCACTTCATTTTGAACAAGACCGGCACTTCTGTTTGGACGCCAGAACATGGCGTACTCCTGAAAAGCTTGCGTTTGCGCGCAGGGCTTGACCTAGACACGCTGGCACGCCGCAACATCCTCTCCAAAGCACATGTCAGACAACTCGAAGAGGGTGGTGGGTCTGCCTTTTACAGTGCCGATATCAAATTTGCCATGGGCAAAAAACTGCTCAAGCAATTGGGTCATGAGATTCCTACCGCACCTTGGGTGGCGGAACAAGCGGCTGTCTTCTCTGAGCCAGTTCCAGTTCCAGTTCCACTTTTCGATTCTGTTCCAGAGACAGTTCCTGTGCATGTGGATGTAGCTTCTCATTCAGCAGATCCAAATCCATCACTTTCAGGCTCTGACATCAGCACCTCATCAAGGTCTTTTGCATGGCCCTTCTTGATGGGTCTGATGGCACTCACTGGCTTTTGGATGTGGTTCAACTCGGGTGAGTCAGCACTGCCGCAAATTGCGAACCCGTCGTCCCCAGCGACTCAAGTTCAGTCTGAGCAGAAACCAGAACCCGTGCCCTCTGCCGCTGAAACAAAGCCCGAGGTCAACATAGAAGTTAAATCCGAGGCGCCAACAGACACCATGTCAAAGCAAGTACTGTTGGACAAAGGCCCCTGTGTGTGGCAGGCCACCGAACTTGAGGTGCAACCCCCCGCACCGCGCAAACCCGGTGAATATGTTCATGTGGTGGCCTCCAAAGCGGCCACTGTTTGCATCATGGATGCACAGCAACGGGTGGCAACACTCACGTTGTCGGCGGGTGAAGCCCGAAGTATTTATGGACAAGGACCCTTCAAGGTTTACAGTGCGGCGTTACAAGACATGGCTGTATTTTTTCAGGGGGTGCCTGTCAAGATTCCGAGTGCAGACGTGAAACAACTCAACCTGACCGCCACACCGCTTCAATGATGCCGTGCATCAAGCGTTGGCGCGTTTGCCTTTGGTGAGGTCAACACCCAACTGTTTGAGCTTGCGATAGAGGTGTGTGCGCTCCAAGCCTGTTTTGTCGGCCACGCGGGTCATAGAGCCGCCCTCGTTGGACAAATGAAATTCAAAGTAAGCCTTTTCAAAGGCGTCGCGCGCATCGCGCAAAGGCAAGTCGAGATCGAAGTTTTGTGAACCAGGCGCCAATGCCTCCGGGCTGGCACTGGCTTGCGCAGGGCTTGTGGCGCTCGCAGCGGCCTGCGTCGCTTGGTAGGCTGCAGCGGCCTGACGGACTTGCTCACGTGCCAAACCTTGCTCCACTGTTTTCAGCAATTTCTGCAAGGTGATGGGTTTTTCCAAGAAGGCCTGGGCGCCAATGCGAATGGCATCTACCGCGGTGTCAATGGTGGCGTGACCACTCATCATGATGACGGGCATGTTCAGCAAGCCGGCGGTAGACCACTCTTTCAGTAATGTCACGCCATCGGTGTCTGGCATCCAGATGTCAAGTAAAACCAAGTCGGGCCGCGCACGATTGCGAAACTCGCGAGCCTGTGCTGCATTCTCAGCCAGCTCAACGGTGTGGCCTTCATCGTTCAGGATTTCTGAGAGCAAATCGCGAATGCCTAGTTCGTCATCAACTACCAATATGTTTGCCATGTTGCTCTAAGTTGCCTCTTAATTGTCTCGAAATTGCATCTGATGTGCTGTTTGAATTTGATTTCGCAAATCCTTCGAGAGGTTAACAGCACTTTCAGGCTTGCGCTAACTTCTCGACACCGAATGATAACGATACTTGGGCTCCTTTGACCACCCCGTCTTCAACTCGATTGCCGATGTCCAAACGGGCACCGTGTTCATCGGCAATTTTCTTCACGACGGCAAGCCCCAAGCCGGTGCCTTTGGCCTTGGTGGTGACGTAGGGTTCAAAGGCGCGTTGCAAAATATGAGGCGAAAAACCTGGGCCTTCGTCCATTACCGTGAGCTTGACCCGCTTTCTTGCGGGGCTCCATCGGGTGACCAGCATGACGCGGGTTTGCGCTTCACTGGCATCTTGTGCGTTTTGCAATAAGTTATGCACCACTTGGCGCAGCTGCTCGGCATCGCCCTCAATGTGCGGCAATGTCGGATCCAGATCGGTCAGAATTTGAGCCCGCGTAGGGGTTTCCTTGGGCTCTTGTGCATAAAGCACCATCACATCTTGTATCAGGCTGTTCAAGTCCAAGGGTTTCAGATCCGCTGAGGGCAAACGCGCATAGTCTCTGAATTCGTTGACCAGTCTCTTCATGGCTGCAACCTGCTCGACAATGGTTTTGACCGACTTCGACAGAACGGATTGGTCTGCCTCGTCTAACTTGCCGTCCAACTTGCGCTCCAACCGTTCTGCAGAAAGCTGAATTGGCGTGAGGGGATTTTTGATTTCATGGGCCAATCTGCGCGCCACTTCACCCCAGGCCTGTGAGCGCTGTGCCGAGACGATTTCAGAAATATCGTCAAAGACCAACAGACGCATGCCATCGGGCAAGATGGCACCCCTGGCCACCAAAGTCACGGAGGTGGCTTCCAAGCCCTGACCGGACGCGTGAATTTCAAAGGATTTCTGCCAATGGTCTAACTCGTGACGGTCTTTGTCGGCACTGAGCAACTCAAATTGTTCTTGAACACCAACTGCAAAGTTTTGCAAATTGGGCAGGCTTAAAAAAGCCGTGCGTTTGTGCGCCGCCAAGGGGACTTTCAAAATGCGAGTGGCGCCAGGATTTGAAGATTGGATGATGCCGCGGGCATTCAACACAATGACCCCTGCCGTGAGGTTGTCCAAAATGGTTTGCAAGTTGCCGCGAGCGGCGTCCAATTGCATGAGGCTTCGCTCCACCGTACTGCGGGCGTCTGACAGCTGCTGCGTCATTTCAGCAAATGAGCGCGTCAGGCCTCCAAGTTCGTCCTTGCCCTGCAAGGTGTATTTGGGTGACAAGTCGCCGGCAGCCACTTGCCGCATGCCCAGCGCCAGCAACAACAAAGGCCGAGCCAACTGATTGCCCAACAACACCGCCAGCAGCACCGCTGCCAATACCGCCATGATCAAACTCAAGGTGAGTGTGCCAATGTACATGCGGCGCAGGCCATCTCGCGCCAAAGCACGCTCTTGGTATTCCCGATTGGCCAATTGCACATCCAGCGCGTTGGCCACCAATGTGGGTGGCAGCTCTTGTGAAATTTGCAAGATCCAAGGATCTTCGCGTAAATTCAAACTGTTTTGAGGCACAAGAGTGAGCACTTTGATGCGGCCACTGGGCGCGCCGGCCGTTTCGTCTAGACCCTCCACAACGCCCAAACTCAGCTTGCTTCGCACTTGCTTCAGTTGGGCTGCGGTGGGACGCTCGGGCCTTACAGAGAAACGAGATTGACCCGCGGTAGCGATCAAGCGGCCATCAGAAGACCACAGTACGGCGTCGCTGGCATCCATCTGTGTTCGAACACGATCAAGCGTCAGGGCTGCGCTGGTTTCTTGAACATCCACCAATTGCTGCGCGGCCACACGCGACTGCTTGGCCAAGTCGCCGGTCAGGGTGTCCAAGGTTGCCCGACCCAAATTAAGGCCTGCCACCAAAGCGCCCTCCACTTTCACATCAAACCAACTTTCAATCGAGCGTGAGACGAATTGATAAGACACCACATAAATCAAAACGCCAGGCACCACACCGACCAGCGCAAAAATTGCCGCCAACTTGACCAGCAAGCGGGATCCAAACTGCCCTTGCCTGACCCGAATCACCAAGCGGGTTAAGCCCCACAAAAGCCCCAGCAACAACAGACCTGCAACCACCGCATTGATCCAATAAAGGCGCTCATAGTTGCGGTCATAAAGTGCACGGTTGCTGGTAGCCTGCGTCAGCAACACCAGCAAGGCCAAACCAATGATCAACAAAGTAGCGACCCCCACAACCACGATCCGCCTCACCGCTTTGGACGGTTCTGCGCCTGTGGCAATGCGGTCACGTTTGTCTTGATTCATGTTTAACTCATGTTGGGATCATGAAGGACGTGTGAGGTCATCGAACGACGTCTGAAGTCAAACGCAGTGTTTTTTGGACAGCTATGTTCCACTCTGCTTGCCCGCCTGCCGTCATTTGGAAAGGTCTGGGCAATTGCGAAACATCCAATTTAAATTTGAAGATCAAGGTGTATTTGTTGTCGCCATCAATGTCTGTGGCTTCTGCCAATTTCCAATTGACCGTTCGACGAATGGCGGACAAGGCTTCTGGCAATGTCTCAAAGGTTTGCGACAAACTGCTGGTCAAACCCGTGGCACCAATCGGATCCCGCGAAACATTCAAACGCCAGACTCGTGTCAGTGGCTGATAGGCGAGGCGATAATGGCGGGTTGCCGCACCCACTTTTTTGTCATACCAGTACCAACGGTCTCGACTCAGTTCCGCTTCCGAAAGGAAATAGATGGGCATGCCTTTTTGCAGCGCATCTTCGACTGCACCGCTCAATTCCAAGCGCAAACTGCTTTGCAACAACAAAGCACCCTCCGACTTTTCTACTCGCAACTCAGTCACTTCAACAGAAGAGATTGAGGGCGATTGGGCCCAAGCGGGTCCGGTAAAAAAGGCACTCCAGACGGCGCACAGGAACAAGGCACGCAGCCAAAAGCTTGCGCGCCCCGTTGCATTCAATTCAGATTGAACGTTTTTCCAGCAGTGCGTAATAGAAACCGTCATGTTCACCCATCTGATTGTCGGGGAGACTGGGCTCAGAAGTGACACTTGAGGGTGTTAAATGACCGGGAGAAGGCAAGATCAGGGCGTCAGTGTTGTGTTGAAGAAACGTTTGGATTTGAGTTTCACCTTCGGCCTTGAATACCGAGCAGGTGCAATAGAGCAATCGACCGCCAGGCTTGACCAGCGGCCAAAGCGCTTTCAGAAGTTTGGCCTGGACGTTGGCCAACTGTTGAACGTCAGTTTCACGGCGCAGCCAACGAACATCAGGATGTCGGCGTCCGATGCCCGAGGCTGTGCAAGGTGCATCCAACAAAATGCCGTCAAAGCTTTGCCCGTCCCACCAGTTTTCGGTGTCAGCGGCATCAGCGGACACCACCTGTGCTTTGAAATTCAAGCGGTCCAAATTTTGTTGGATTCGCTCGCATCGAAGGGGGTCAACATCCAGCGCCAGCACTTGTGCTGTGGGCTCGCACTCAAGCAAATGCCCAGTCTTTCCGCCGGGTGCTGCACAAGCGTCCAGCAAGCGCAGCACGGGCTCGGATTTTTTCAAACCTGCGAGCAACAACGGTGCGGCCAATTGAGCGGCCGCATCTTGAACCGAAACATGCCCCTGATCAAAACCAGGGAGTTGATGAACAGGGACCGCCTTGACCAACTGAACGCCGGTCTCTCCCACCGCTTTGGCGCCAATGCCGGTTTCTTCCAGCGCGCGCAAATAAGCTTCAACACTTTGATGCTGCAAGTTGACGCGCAAGCTCATGGGTGCAGCCGATTGGGCAGATTCAAGCACTTGGCGCCACGCCTGCGGATGATCAGTTTGCAAGCGCTTGACCCACCAGGCCGGGTGGTTCCATTGGGCGGTGACATCTTCACTGGTGCTGGCCAGCAAGACTTCTCGCTCTCTTAAAAATCTGCGCAAGCAAGCGTTCACAAAAGGCGCCTGGGCTCGCATGTCCTTGTGTTTTCTGGCGGCCTCCACCGCTTGGTTCACCAAAGTGTGCACAGGGTAGGGTGCCAAATCGTCATGCCATGACAAGGCCAAGGCTGTGCACAACAAAGCATCTGCTGCTGCCGGTGGCGCCTTGCGGGCAAGACACTTTCGCAAAGCGAACGCGCGGCCCCACCAACGCATGGTTTGAAAAGACAAAGCCTGAACGCCTGGTCGAAGATCTTTGGGAACCGCTTCGATGGCCGCCGTCATGGAGCGCCCGTTGTGCACCGCCAGTGCGACCTGTGCAGTAGATTGCAACAGTTGCCACAAAGGTGCTTGCAAATTGGAAGTGGGATGCGCCATGGAATTTGCTGGCAAGTTCAGGCCAGCAAATCGGCAATGTCCAAGGTTTGTGCAGGCACAAACTTCACTTGCTTGGCCAAGACACTGGCCGGAAATTGCATCACGGCTTCGTTGTATTTCAATGCTGCTTGGTTGTAAGCATCCATCAGTGGCCAGGCTTGCGCTTTCAAGCGATCGAACTTGTAAGGCAATGGATCGATGAACCAGGTAGGCTCGCCACTTTGCCCGGCGCGTATTTCTGTTTTGGCCCATGCGGCCAAGGACAACCTGTCTTGATTGACTTTTTGCATCGCGCTGACAGAAAGGGGTTGGGTTCGTGCCAAGTCCAAACTGTCGGACAAAGCTTCGATGATTTTCAAAAGATTCAAGTCGCGTTCATTTTTCAGCAAGGCTTCAGGCAAGGCTGCTTCTTCCATTTCACTCAAAACGTCGCGCATGGAAGCAGGTAAATTACCTTGTATCCACACCAGCACCCGAAGCAATTGCGCATCGACCGATGCAAATTGTTTGGCCACGCTAGCGCGCAACACGACCAAGCGGTTGTAGGCGCCGACAGTCCAGAAGAACAAGACTGCCAAGATGGAACAAAAAATCAAAAGTGCCATGTTGTCGTCATTGTGAATGAAAACATTTTCAAAAAAAACGCCTCTGGCCGCATTCCCGGATCAGAGGCGTTCTTCACTCCGGCCGAAGCCGGGTGTCGATCAGGTGTTCGAGCCAGCCGCGTTGGCTGCGTCTTCGGTCAACTGTTGGGCTTCGGCCAATTCAACGGCTTCAGCTTCTGTGATGGCGCGGCGTTCTGCTTCGTCCATCGCATCTTTGGCGGCACGTGCTTTGTGATAAGCCAAACCGGTACCGGCAGGAATCAAGCGACCCACAATGACGTTCTCTTTCAAACCACGCAACTCGTCGCGCTTGCCCATGATGGCAGCCTCGGTGAGCACGCGGGTGGTTTCCTGGAAGGACGCCGCAGAGATGAACGAGTCGGTCGACAAAGAGGCCTTGGTGATACCGAGCAACAAGTTGCTGAAGGTTGAAGGAATTTTGCCTTCGGCGCGCAATGCGTCGTTGGTGTTCAAAATTTCTGAACGCTCCACTTGCTCGCCAGCAATGTAGTTAGACTCACCGACATTCTCAACCACCACACGGCGCAGCATCTGACGCACGATCACTTCAATGTGCTTGTCATTGATCTTCACGCCTTGCAAACGGTAAACGTCTTGCACTTCGTCGACGATGTAGCGAGCCAACTCTTCCATGCCGAGCAAGCGCAAGATGTCTTGTGGGTCGGCGGGGCCGTCCACAACGCTCTCGCCCTTGTTGACCACCTGGCCTTCGTGGACCACGATGTTCTTCTCTTTGGGAATGAGTTCGTCCCACACTTTGCCATCTGGGTCGGTGATCTGCAAACGAACCTTGCCTTTGGTCTCTTTACCAAACGACACCGTGCCGGTCATCTCGGCCAACATGCCCTTGTCTTTGGGACTGCGTGCTTCGAACAGTTCGGCCACACGGGGTAAACCGCCGGTAATGTCGCGGGTTTTTTGACCTTCAACAGGGATACGCGCCAAGACTTCGCCTGGGCCCACATCTTGACCGTCGCGCACTTGAATGAGTGAGCCGATTTGGAAACCGATGGTCACTGAGTGATCGGTGCCTGGAATCTTCACTTCTTTGCCAGCAGCGTCGATCAACTTCACTTGAGGACGAACCACTTTGGTAGAGCCACGGCGCTTGGGGTCGATCACCACCAAGGTGGACAAACCGGTCACTTCGTCCAATTGCTTTGCCACTGTGAGACCTTCTTCGACATTCTCGAATTTGGTCTGGCCTGCAAACTCAGTGATGACGGGACGTGTCAGCGGATCCCAATTGGCCAAAATAGCGCCTGCCTTAATGGCTTTGTCGACCTTGACAGTCAGGATGGCACCATAAGGCACCTTGTGACGTTCACGCTCACGGCCATGCTCATCTTGAATGATGATTTCGCCAGAGCGAGAAATCACCACCAACTCCCCTTTGCTGTTGGTCACGTAGCGCATGGCGGCATTGAAGCCGATCAAACCGCTCGACTTGGCTTCAACGCTGGAGGCCACAGAGGCGCGCGATGCCGCACCACCAATGTGGAAAGTGCGCATGGTCAACTGCGTGCCGGGTTCGCCAATGGACTGCGCGGCAATCACACCAACAGCTTCGCCGTTGTTGATCAAGCCGCCACGGCCCAAGTCGCGTCCATAGCACATGGCACACAAACCAAAGCGCGTGGCGCAAGTCAGAGCGGTGCGAACTTTGACCTCGTCAACCGCCACAGCTTCAAAGACTTCGAGCATGTCTTCATCGAGCAAGGTGCCAGCCGGGGCCAACAATTCGCGAGACTCAGGATGCAAGACTTCGTCGGCCAAAGTGCGGCCCAAGATGCGATCGCGCAAGGATTCAATCACTTCACCGCCTTCAACGATGGCGCGCATGAGCGAGCCGTCGGTGGTGCCGCAATCAAGTTCTTTGACCACCAAGTCTTGTGTCACATCCACCAAGCGGCGTGTCAAGTAACCTGAGTTGGCTGTTTTCAAAGCCGTATCGGCCAAACCTTTGCGCGCACCGTGTGTTGAGATGAAGTACTGCAACACGTTGAGGCCTTCACGGAAGTTGGCCGTGATGGGGGTCTCAATGATCGAGCCATCAGGCTTGGCCATCAAACCACGCATACCTGCCAACTGACGAATCTGAGCCGCAGAACCGCGGGCACCAGAGTCGGCCATCATGTAAATGGAATTGAACGATTCTTGCTCAACTTCTTTGCCATGACGGTCAATGGTTTTTTCTTTGCGCAGTTGGTCCATCATGACCTTGGACACGGCGTCGCCAGCTTTGCCCCAAATGTCAACGACCTTGTTGTAGCGCTCGCCAGAAGTGACCAGACCCGACACATATTGCTGTTCGATGTCTTTCACTTCTTTCTCGGCTTCAGAAATGATGGCGCCCTTTTCTGGGGGAACCAACATGTCGTCGATGCCAATCGAGATGCCAGAGCGTGTGGCCAAACGGAAACCGTTTTGCAACAGCTTGTCGGCAAACACCACGGTTTCTTTCAAACCACACTTGCGGAAAGACGTGTTAATGAGCTTGGAAATTTCTTTCTTCTTGAGTGCTTTGTTGATGTTCTCGAAAGCCAAGCCTTTGGGCAAGATTTCGGACAACAAAGCACGGCCCACTGTGGTGTAAACCATGTTGGTAGAAGGCGTGAACTCTTTGGTTTCTTTGTTCAGAATCCAATCGGTGACGCGCACGCTGATCTTGGCAGTCAACTCGGCTGCGCCAGCATCCAAAGCGCGCTGAACTTCGCCGATGTCGGAGAAGATCAAGCCTTCGCCCTTGGCGTTAATGCGTTCGCGGGTGGTGTAGTACAAGCCCAGCACCACGTCTTGTGACGGCACGATGGAAGGTTCGCCGTTGGCTGGGAACAGCACGTTGTTGGAGGCCAGCATGAGTGTGCGGGCTTCCATTTGTGCTTCCACAGACAAGGGAATGTGAACAGCCATTTGGTCGCCGTCGAAGTCGGCGTTGAAGGCCGCGCAAACGAGAGGGTGCAACTGAATGGCTTTGCCTTCAATCAGCAAAGGCTCAAAGGCTTGAATGCCCAAGCGGTGCAAAGTTGGCGCACGGTTCAACATCACGGGGTGCTCTTTGATCACCTCTTCCAAGATGTCCCACACCACGGGTGTGCCGGCTTCAACTTCCTTCTTCGCAGCCTTGATGGTGGTCGCGATGCCCATGGCTTCGAGACGTGCAAAGATGAAGGGCTTGAACAACTCAATGGCCATCAACTTGGGCAAGCCGCACTGGTGCAGTTTGAGGGTTGGGCCCACGGTAATGACGGAACGACCTGAGTAGTCGACGCGCTTGCCCAACAAGTTTTGACGGAACCGGCCGCTCTTGCCTTTGATCATGTCGGCCAAAGATTTGAGCGCACGCTTGTTGGCGCCGGTCATGGCTTTACCACGGCGACCGTTGTCAAGCAATGAGTCAACAGCTTCTTGCAACATGCGCTTTTCGTTGCGCGCAATAATTTCAGGCGCCTTCAACTCAAGCAAACGGCGCAGACGGCTGTTGCGATTGATAACGCGGCGGTACAAGTCGTTCAAGTCGGAAGTGGCAAAACGGCCGCCGTCCAGAGGCACCAAAGGACGCAGGTCCGGTGGCAACACGGGCAGCACTTCGAGCACCATCCACTCAGGCTTGATGCCTGACTTCTTGAAAGCTTCGAGCACTTTCAAACGCTTGGCGTTTTTCTTGACCTTGACTTCAGAGCCCGTCAGGTCACCGCGAAGGCGCTCAATTTCGGATTCGATTTCAATGCTGTGCAGCAAGTCTTTGATGCCTTCCGCGCCCATCTTGGCTTGTAACTCGTCACCGTACTCTTGCACTTTGGCATCGTAGTCGTCTTCGGTCATGATGCTGTACTTCTTCAGCGGTGTCATGCCGGGATC
>Ga0214919_10000432_pt1 | contig 71643 bp, 60 predicted proteins | sample LL1503_MetaG_FD_177994 | JGI IMG/M metagenome (GOLD analysis project Ga0214919, IMG submission 177994) | Freshwater microbial communities from Lake Lanier, Atlanta, Georgia, United States - LL-1503 | ecosystem: Environmental > Aquatic > Freshwater > Lake | place: USA: Georgia | collected... | reverse complement strand
TCCTTCCTCGATTCCTAGATTCTTTTCATGACATCACGTAGGATTTATTCCTTCCTCGATTATATTATAATTTCTTCTCTTCTAATCGGCTTATGTGATTTATTACACAAAAATGAAAATATATTACATATTCTCTGTAATATAGTTGAATTTATCTTTTCTTTTATGAAATTATTAAAAGGTGTTATAGATGGGACTACAGATGGGACTACAGCTGGTGGTACAGAAGGCTCATCTTGTATAAACCGCTCTTTTGGTGTATAATTAAATTGTAAGATTTTATATAATTTAGTATCGAATTCGGGATTTTTCTCATCACAATGTTCACACCTGTCAAAATTGTCAAACAGGTTCATTATATAAACATTTGTGTTTTCAATTGATTTATTATATGTTTTTATTAATAATAATTTATCATTTTCAGGTAATAATTCAATTTGCTTTAATTCTTCATTTGTTAATGGGTCCAAACTATAAATTTTATTGATATATCCCTTCATTATATATTTGTAAAATATTATTTATACTAACAAAATAAACAAGATAAAACCGTCTTACAAAATAATATATGCTATTCAATATATGCTCTTATTTATCAATGTTTTTCAATGGAATGAATGATAAAAATATTCTACCAAGCAATATAATTCAACGACCGAATATGAATACTGAATCAGTGCCCATTTCGAATATATGGGATTTAAAACTAAATGAAAATAAATACAAAATATATTATGAAGAATTCGTCAATCATGTAGACAAACCCAATCTACTTCTCATTCATGGATTCGGTGCTTCTACTTTTCATTGGCGTTCAAATATCCCCGAATTATCAAAGCACTATAATGTATTTGCTATGGATCTCCTAGGATTCGGGGCCTCCGAAAAGCCCATCATAAATTATAATCCCGAAGTATGGAGGACACAGACCACCGAGTTTGTCAAAAAGATAAATCATCAAACAAATCAGCCAGTCACGCTTATCGGTAATAGTATCGGTGGTCTTATCTCGGTTTATTCGGCAGCAGACCCCGAAATAACACCGATAATTCAATCTATTGTTCTCATCAATGCTGTCGGGGTCTTCAAAGAAAAAGAGCTCCCATTTATTTATCCTCTTTTTAGTTGGATGCTCGTAAAGCCTGTCATAAACACAATGTTTTATTTTTTCAAGACAAATATCCGGGAAACCCTGTTGTCACTTTATCCTACACATCCTGAAAGGGTCGATGATGCGCTCGTCGAATCCATTCAAAGACCTGCAGAAGAACCGAACGCAGGGGAAGTGTTTTATAAGATAATAAAAGGTAATGTTGCTAGTCCCATCGTCTATATGGACGATTTATTGGCCGAATTGGATATTCCTTTGTTGGTTCTCAATGGGAATAAAGACCCTTGGATTCAACCACATATTTATGGGGATTTTATTCATCATGCAAGAAAACCAGAGGGGCACATATTGGACGCCGGACATTGTCCGCAGGATGAAATCCCTGATGGAGTGAATCACTTGATTTTATCTTTTCTAGACCGATTGAAGAAGTCAATATCAGGACCACTATAGTTAATGAATAAATAATATATCTTTATGACAAATACCGAAAAATGTCAAAAAGACAAACTGGCGGAGCCAAGCGGGGGTTTGCGAAGCATAGTAGGGGGAACCTTTGGTTCCCCTACAAAATTGATTCATATATAAATTATTTGTTGATGCGCATATACTTCACAAATGGATCTTAAGCAAACCAAACTCACGCGCACTGAATGGGACAGTATCGAAATCCCCGTATCCGACCAGGAAAAGGAGATTTTGAAATTGATTATGGAGGGTTATGAGAACCCGAATATAACGAAGAACAAAACGATGTCTCTCTTCTCTTTTACAAAGATCGAACAGACGCCCGAAAACGAAGCGTTCTTATATGACAAATATTTCGCGCCTATTATCCAGCGGACAATTCGCAAATACGGCGAAGGATGGCTCACCTTTGAATATTCTACAGGTTCTAGTCTAGGAAAGTCCGGAGGAGGAGGGGGCCCCCTAAAAAAAATGAAAAGCATCGATTTAGTCCGCGTCCAGAACCTGGAGGCCAATATCGAACAAAACAAAAAAAATATATATGAATTCCTGGTTCTCGATTTCTGTTTCGAATTATGCAAGTATTTGTCGAAAGACAATTCGAAATATGCATATTATTTGTATACTCTCGTTCAGCTTTCCAAGGCATCCATCCAAACTATCCATCCTGGGGTCCAGGCATATGTAACCCGGGTTGTTTCTCTAGCGAATGAAAAGACAAAGCTATCAAATATTGTCGAGCGTGCATTTGTATTCATTGAGCAGAATCCGTATTTGCTAGAATACGAAGATAAAGCCCTCTTCTCTCATCAAAAAGAGTTATTTGCCATTTTCAGACAACATGTCATTCAACCGCGACTCGTTCTCTATATTGCGCCTACTGGAACTGGAAAGACACTTTCACCTATAGGACTTTCGACAAAATACCGCATCATTTTCGTGTGTGTCGCCAGACACATTGGTCTAGCCCTAGCCAAATCAGCGATTTCGATGGAAAAGAAGATAGCCTTCGCTTTCGGTGCTGAAACGGCATCAGACATCAGGCTTCACTGGTTCGCAGCATCGGATTTCACGAAGGATAGACGCAGTGGCGGCATCCGCAAAGTGAATAATTCCATCGGCGATAAAGTAGAGATTATGATTTGCGACGTCCAATCCTACTTGATCGCTATGAGGTATATGCTCGCGTTTAATCCGGCAGAAAGAATCATTACCTACTGGGATGAACCTACGATTACTATGGACTATCCCGACCACGAATTACACGCGGTTATCCACGAAAACTGGGTCCAAAATAAGATTCCGAATGTGGTTCTTTCTTGTGCTACTCTGCCGAAAGAAGAAGAGATATTAGACACAATTGCGGATTTTCGCAGCCGATTCGACGACGCGGAAATTCATACGATTGCTAGCTATGATTGCCGTAAATCCATCCCGATTGTCACGAAGGATGGTTATTGTGCTCTCCCTCATACGTTGTATGCGTCATTTAATGACATGGTAGATTGCGTCCAGTATTGTGTGGACAACAAAACGCTTTTACGCTACTTCGATTTGAGCGAGATTGTCAGCTTTATATTCTACGTGACCCAGAATGGTTTTGTTCCTGTAGCGTATGAGCTAGAGCAATATTTCGCGGATATTGCGTCCATCACTATGAATTCTTTGAAAATCTACTATTTGGAACTCCTTCAGCATATCGAGTCGGAACATTGGGACACGATTTATAGCCATATGAAAAAGGTCCAGAAGCCGAAATTCCAAGAAGGTATTCAGAAATCGACTAGTTTGGACTCATCCGGTTCATCCAAGACAGGCGGAGGTGGCCCCCTCGTAAGGACCGCAAGTGTTTCTTCTTCTTATTCTACGGAAAAACCAAAAGCAAACCCCGCATCAGGAATCCTATTGACAACATCGGACGCACATACACTCACAGATGGACCAACAATCTTCTTGACAGAAGACGCCAAGAAAATCGGAAACTTTTATATCCAACAGTCGGAAATACCACAATCTGTCTTTCAGGACCTTTTGAAGAAAATCGACAAGAACAATAAAGTCTCCGCACAATTAGAAGAACTGGAACGAAGACTCGATGAGATTACTCAAGAGAACCCAGATAAGAAGACAAAACAGAAGGAAAAAGACGATGAATCACAATCGTCAAATGTGAAGGACCTCTACAAAAAAGTAGAGGTCTTAAACCGAGAAATCAAGGCTATTGTTCTTGAACCGGAATATGTGCCTAATACGAAAACCCATCAGACGAAATGGGCGAAGCAAGTGTCAGACAGGGCATTCTGCTCAAGTATCGCGGAACAGAGTATCAAAGATATTATGTCGCTCACAGTGGATAATTCTTTGAAAGTCCTGATGTTGATGGGAATCGGGCTTTTCATAGAGGGTGTCGACCCCAAGTATCTGGAACTCATGAAGAAACTAGCGGGTCAACAGGAGCTGTATATTATCATTGCTGCTAGCGATTTCGTCTTCGGAACCAACTACAACTTCTGTCATGGATTCATAGGTAAAGATATGGCGAATATGACCCAGGCGAAGACCATCCAGTGTTTGGGGCGAATTGGCCGGTCTGCCATCCAGAGCACATATACTGCGAGGTTTCGCGACGATGCTTTCATATATCAACTCTTTAGGACACCCGCGATAAATCAAGAAGCGATTAATATGTCGAAGTTGTTCTCGAGTTGAGCAGCCGTCTTGAATGGTCAAAAAGATAACATCTTATGGTCGGGATATTTATCAATACTGAATGAATATAATCTGGATTGTCATCGATAAAAACGATATCGTCATATCTAGAAAGGTCAATATATTTTTTTATGTAGTCCCCTTTTGTTATTTTATTAGCAGTGAAATGGATATCGAACATATAATTCTGTAGGCCAATATTGTTCAAATCATCGCGAGTATGATAGCTGGGCGCCCGGGCTGTCAAGAACATCATTTTACCTGCTCCCAATCTCGCCAACAATGTCTTAAATCCTGAAAGGTCTGTTGGAATCGCCGGTGTTCGGGTTCGATATTCAGAATAATAATTTTCCGATAGGGTTTCTAGTGTAGACTGCTCTAAATGTGGATGAAGCATTTTATAACCATTGTAAATATCTTGAACCGATTTGTCCCATCTAAGAAGAGTCTCGTCAATGTCACAAAGGATTAATGTGCGTGACCCCCTTATGGCTACTTGATTGAATGAATGAATAATACCTTCCATCTTTCACTTATATTCGTTATAATAATATAGAAATCCTATTTATATTATTATATGTCGGGTTTTCATTCAGCGACACTATCAGATTCATTGGTTGTAACTATTATGGCTGGGGGTGAAGGCAAGCGGATGCGGTCTAGTCTACCGAAGGTTCTCCATTTATTCAGAGGAAAGCCCATGTTATTATGGGTCATAGAAGCAGCATTATCATTGGCCCCTAAAAAAATAGTGGTAATAACCGGAAAATTCCACGAACAAATTATCCGGACGCTTTCTGAATATATCGATATTTTCGGGGTCGTTTTCATTCAGCAAAAGACGCCATTGGGAACAGGTGATGCCATTAAATCATCTTTAGGACAATACGAGACGGCCGACCGAGTTCTCATTTTGAATGGTGATACGCCACTCATTAATCAATCTATATTGGAAACCTTTGTAAATAACGCCAAAACAGATTGCGTTGTTCTCTCAACTATATTGGAGAACCCTCACGGATACGGTCGGATTATTTGTCAAGAAGGGATTCTAAATCAAATCGTCGAAGAGAAAGACGCCACTATAGAACAGCGGAAAATAACCCAAGTGAACGCTGGTTTGTATTTAATTTCCGGAGAGGTTCTCCATATGTATATTCCAAAAATAACAAACGAGAACAATCAAAAAGAATATTATTTGACGGATATTATTGGATTGGTGAATGGTTCATCATATAACGAAATATCTGGACACCGTGTTTCAACGGTTTTAATAGAAGACGAGAACATGAGGCTTAGACTTCGAGGGATTAATACCCCAGAGGAATTAGCGGAGCTAGACAACCTCACATCTGGTTCTCAAAAAATATTTGTGGAGTCCAACGAATTCAAATCCTAAATGGAGAACAACCCCTGTCAAGAAGGCTATAATATATTTGTTCTTGACAATATACAGAAATGATAGACCGATGAGAACATACAATAAACCTTCGAACACCAAATCCAACGCAGTTGGAACTAAAGCAACCGAATGTTCATCTTTATATACCTGACAATAATATGTCTGAAGGCCTCCAAAATAGCCCAAGAAGTGCTTTGCCACGCCTAATAGAAAAAGAAGATAAGCGTAAGGAACGTTTATTATGAATCGATTCAATATCGTATAGAGAACCAACGAATAAAGTCCTATAAAAATAGATTCATAAAAGGTTCCAAAAGATATGTCATAAAGAGAATACACAGAATACATCTTGTATATATATATATATAATGTCTTTTTTTGTTTATCTATTGGAATGTACCGATAAATCGACATATGTAGGGGCGACGGTTGATTTAAATCATCGTTTAAGACAACACAATGGAGAACTTGTCGGCGGGGCTCATGCTACGCACATGAAGGTCGCCGAAGGCCATGCATGGGAACGCGTATGTCATATTCGCGGATTCCCCGATTGGAAAACAGCACTACAATTCGAATGGGCATTCAAGTTCTATAGCCGGAAATTGCCGAAAAAAATGTATCCTCTCAAACGCCGGCTCCTGGGTCTTAAAGCATTAATGAATCTAGAAAGGTCTACTTCTAAATCGGTCCCCTATACGGAATACCCCGAGGGAGGTCCCATTATTGTCTGGGAATCCGACGAGGCTGTTGGAATTTGGGGAAACCTCTAAAAAATTTTTTGCACCTCCAGAAGAATTCGAATATTATTTCTTCTTGACAATCTTGGGAAAAAATGACCCGGAATTTGGGTAACAAAAATATTTTCCAGGGAAAATCAAAAAATGTTCTCCTATTTTTATTTTGAAAAGTATTTTTTCTTGGGCCAGACCATTTTATATGTTTCTTTTTATTTTATTTTTATGAAAAAAAATCGTGAAATTATAATTTCACGATTATATATTACTATATATGATTTTATTTTTTTTGAATTTTTGGATATTTTTGACCCGGTAATTTATAGCTCGGCCACACAGATTTCCTCGGCGAATCGTCTACATTCGGGGTTCTTACAATCGGTTAAGTACATCAATGTCAGTTGATTGGGTTTATTCCCCTGCGAATAAAGATATCGCGCGATTTCCAACCGGTCCATTCGAATAGCATAGTTGAGAATGATTGTGCTAGAAGCCATTTCATGGTCTTGACCACTTTCAAAGATTAATCGGATTATTTCCAAAGAATCCATCTTACACGCGATTTCTAGGGCCGTCGAATTTATCTTGCAACCCTGTTTTAATAGGTAGACCGCGCAATTTTCTCTACGGTTATCCATGGCCGCCTTCAATATATCCTTGTTTTTCCAGTCCGTACCGACATTTTCTTTTAAATAAATAAGCATCGCCACGTCATCATTTTTGACAGCCTTGAAAAGCGCAGCTGTTCTCCATTTGAAGGATTGTTTTACTTCAGGAAATATACTGAAAATGTATTCGAGAATATGAATATGTCCATGTTCAACTGCCGTGAATAATGATTCTGTTTCTGGACAGAATCCTACGTCTTCGACTAGATACTGAATAATCCCCATCTGGTTCTTTATGATAGCTACCTTCAGTAGTTCATATGACATGGGATGTTCAATACAAATTTTGATGGCAGCGTATTCGGGGGTTTTTGTCAGTTCGAAGAAGTTGACAAGATCACCATTCCCGGATTCCAGCTCAAATAACAACGGTTTAAGATAAGCATTGTCTCTTGCAAAATCGTAAAACTCGCGAGGAAATCGGGGTAGCTGCATGTAGATATATGTATCGAGCATTTTTAATAGGTCGTGTAAATCGCCAAAGACAAGGTCTAATTTCAATGGATGAGTTATAATACATTCAGCTTCTGGTTCGTCTTCGCCGATGTTCTCTCGTAAATCTTTGGAGAATCCTCCTTCTAACCAAGCGGGAAGTTGTGAAAGCGTAATAAAGTTCATTTTGAGTATAGTGAAGGTGCTTTAGATTGATTAAATGAAATGCGAATCAATTTTATTTGTCATAATAGTATAGATGAGAAGAACAGTCAAAAGAAAAAATAAAAAACAGACAAATGGAGGAACTCGAAAATTCAAACCCACAAAATGTCAAACACAAAGAACCCATACACCTGTTTCTAAACTAAATAGTATAAAATTATACCCTAGACAAAAATTTAAGATTCGTCAAATAGCACAAAATCCTACTTCAGAACCTGTAGAATCATTATTGAAACAAATTATAAAACAATCTCAAGAAATAACATTTGTATCTGCAGATTCTTTATATGCTTTAATTTTTAAAATGATAATAAATGAAGGAATTGAAGTAGGTGGCCGTTCAATAACAGAATTTATTATGAAATTATGCGTTATAAGCCCTGAAGGAATATTATATCCAAGAACTTGGTTTCGTTCAGAAAAACGTTCATATGATATAGACAAATTTCATAGAGAATATGATTTTTTATTCGAAAATAGTCAATTAGGTATTTGTCCAAAACCAATTTATTACAGTATATTTGATATCTTATCACATAAAGAAATATTTGAATTATTAATTGATAGAATACCAAATCGAGATACATATACATATTTGAACCAATTATGGAAAGATTTGAAAAAAGTAAAATCCAAACCATCTCGTTTTACAAAATGCGGATTAGGAATAATTTTAATGGAATTTATTCCGGGGGAATCGGCAAAATATGAAATAGACCGAGATGGAATAGACCGTATTACGAATATGGTTATTGTGATAAAAATATTATACAAATTAATATTATTATACTTGAACGGGTTTATACACTTAGATTGTCATTTGAAAAATATTATAATGAGACCGGATGAAGACAATTTGGAGTGTGTATTAGAATATCCAGAAGGCGATATTAGACGCGAAATTGCTATAGCTCTATCGAGATATAATAAAACCGCTATATTAATTGATTTTGGAGATGTAGCACCATTTGAAGAAGTATTTCCAGACCAGCCACGAATACAGCTTGTTGATAGAGATAGTATGATTGGTATTTTACAACAAATCATGGGAACTCCTGCGTATGATGGATGGTTCGGAGAACTTGACAGACCAACATTAGATAGTTTAATTAGTGAAACACCTGAAATGTTTGATGTTTTATTTGATTATTATCAACAAAATACACCTTTGTGACAACCCAAATAAAACTCAAATAAAATCCAAATAAAACTCAAATAAAATCCAAATAAAACCCAAATAAAATCCAAATAAAATCCAAATAAAAACCAAATAAAACCCAATCAAAACTAAAATATAGAGAATCTTGATTTATATAAACCCAATAATAAAAGACCTATAATACTAGAAAAACTAGCATAATAACACCAAATAGATGCTTTAGAATCCGTATAATACATACCATAAAAGAATCCTATTAAAGGAAACAAAATAAACATCGCTATAATTATAAAACTTTTGTCCCAAAAAAGCAAAAATGGCAAGAGAATCAAAATCCCCCATAAATAAGTAATAATATTTTCTGTAAGATTATTCGAAAGTAGTTTATTAGATATCCATAATAAATGTCCCTGAGGGCTTACAGTAGTACACTGATTCGGGTCATCATACAAATACATAATTCCTGCGATTATTATAATAGAAAAAATAACAATAAAATTCTTACGAAAATCCGAAGATTTATTCCAGGGAATAACATAAAGAGAACCGAATAACGGCGCTAGAGGGTTCATCATCAATCCAAAAGGAACTAGCGTGGTTGTTATCAAATTATTCCATTCTGAACATCCGTCAACCGCGTCTTTTGATGGTTCTGTAAGCCATAATAGAAATTCGACAAATTGAATTGTACACCAACCGATTAAAGTTACAGCTAACCATTTGAAATGAGGTATACCGGAGGATAGTAAAACAACAATTGCTATAAAAGATACTATACTAGTTCTTAAACTCGATTCTACACTATAACACATATATATAATCAATATATCTTCTTGACAATTCAAGGAGATATAAATTATACCTAAGCCGAACAACATGAATACTGCTTTCCAGCAATAGGATTTCCTACACAGCCTCCAGATTGGTAAGAACAAACACCATCAGGAAAATAATAATTGTTAGTTCCTAATTGGTTAGCACAATAAGAACACATCCAAGCACATCCAGTTCCAGAAGAAATAGTAAATTGGATGCACGAATTAGGTTCTGTTACGGTTTTATTACAAGTAGGTTCTCCACTGATAACCGCTAAAACATAGAAAACAGATAAGAGTCTTTTAATGAAGTTCATATATATTTTTATAAATATATTTTGTAAAAATATTTATACGCATTTTTACACATTGTCAAGAAGATATAATGCTTCAAGACGCCCCGGAGGGGCGAAAAGCCCTGAAATAAAGTCTCTTCTATACGGGGGCCGTAGGTTCCCTTACATTAGTGTATCTTCAAGTCCAGCAAATAAGGATACCGGTCATGAATAAGTTCCATGAGTTCTTCGATTTTCACAGTCTTTTTCTCCTTCAATAATTCGGCACTTTCAAAAATAAAATCATTCGACCTTTCAATAATGAATTTGGAGAACTTATAAGCATCATCAATCAATTGGTAAATCTCGTCATCCACGATTTCCTTGTATTTCTCACTGTCTGTAGGATATATTATTTTTTGACCCATACCATAATACGTAATCATCTTATGTGCTAATTTGAGAACCTCCTCGAAATCGTTAATAGCCCCAGTAGTAACCGAGATTCCCCAGAATTGCTCCTCCGCAATCCGGCCACCCAGTAATATCATAAGATGTTCGAAAAGAGCTTCCCTAGTATAAATATTACTAGGAGAGTTCTCAAAAACGGTATATCCAGGCGACGAAGGAGCCGATAGATTGATAATCACCTTCGTGACCTTCGAGTGATGCTTCGATAAGATGCCCACAATAGCATGTCCCATCTCGTGAATCGCAATATGGTCGATAATATCAGTGGTAAACTCATGCTCATTCGGTTGCCAACCCACCAAGATTTTATTACAAACCATATCAATATCCTCCCTGGTAAATTCTTCGCGATTACAACGAAGAGCATACAACATGGCTTCATTTAATAGGTTCTCTATTTGGGCCCCGGAGAACCCCGATGTAATATCCACCAAATCGGGAATAGAAACTCTAGGTTCTCTCGGTTTTCCTACAGAATGAATTTGAAGAATAGCCTCACGAGTTTTCTCATCGGGGTTTCCAATAAAAACTCTTTTGTCGATTCGGCCGGGTCTCAAAAGTGCTGCATCTAATAGGTCCGCCCGGTTTGTCGCTCCAATAACAAAAACACCACTAGTATTCTTGAACCCATCTAGAGCCACCAAGAGTTCATTAAGCGTATTATCGCGTTCCGCCGACGAAGATTCCCCGTTCCCACTTCGAGAACGTCCCAGGGCATCAATCTCATCGATGAAAATAATACAAGGTGTATTCTCTTTGGCCAATTTAAAAAGCTCTCTTATCTTTGCCGGACCAACACCTACATATTTATCTTGGAATTCAGCACCAGAAACAGCGATAAAATTCGTTTTGGCTTCTCCTGCTAGGGCTTTCGCAAGAAGCGTCTTCCCGTTTCCAGGAGGGCCTTCAAAAATGAGTCCCTTGGGGGTTCTCACATTGTATCGTGCATATTTCGATGTGTTTTTCAAGATATCGATACACTGCTCCAGTTCAGACTTTACGGAATCATAACCACCTACACTCTGAAAATCCGCGCCGGAGTCATTGACGATTTCGAAATGCTCTGAAGTTGCGCCTTTTGACCCGTCCCTTCTGCCTTTTGTTCCTCGATTTTTCCTGTAGGATTCATAATCATCTTTATTATCTGTCTCATATTCATCGTTCTCTTCTTCATCCGGTTGTAAAAAGGGGCTCAATATATTTTTGTTTATGAAAATCCGGACCCTTCCGTTAGTGATATTTAGATTCTCTATAGGAATGTGTCCAAAAGGGTCATCGTTGTTCTCATTCAAGATGGCCTCCGTCTGTTCCGTTATATTTTTCGAATTCAGACGTTTGATATATCGTTCAAAATACTTCTGCGAGAAAGGATACTTACGATTTTCTTCGCCTAATGATTGTATTCTTGAAGAGAATCGCGGTTTATTAATAAAAAACCCATTGATTAACCCGGTGTTCAATAATATGGACCATAATACAAGTAGACCACGCATTAAAATATATAAACTGGTAATGTTTATATATATTTTCGAATTATATAATTGTAAAAATATATGACACAGTTAATTTATGAAGGAACAAACGACACCGGTCGGCCATCGTGATAAATATGCATATCCCCGATTTTGTTGGCATCTAAATGTCTCCTATTATTCGCGCCTTTTAAAAATGGGTCATTTAATAAATCGTGTAATTCGCGTTCAGCATCTCCTACATTATTAATCGCCAATGGTAGACCAGATGCCCTATTTGGTTCAGTACCTGAATGTACGTTAGCTGGGTCTGTAATACCAACCTCGTAAACAACCTTATTTAATATAGCATTAATCGTATTATACAATACCTGACTATTTTGAGATAATCCTGCTGTATTTCTAGTGTAAGGGTCATTAAATGAGTTTTTTACAATATACATTAAACGGAGATCATGGCTAGGATTTACAATCGAACTACTAATGAAAAAATTATCGTCTTGAAGCACAGGGTCCAACCAGGATAATCCAGAATTCCATCCGCATGTATCACAATCGGGTTCAGCACATAAATAGTCGTATATTTCCCGAGGTTTTATTAGAGAGTTCGATTTATAAAATGACCTCCCATAATCGATTAATTTTACTATATATGGCGAATTGAATGTTACCACTCCGTTAGCCGAATGATAATGATACTTAATATGTTTCCCCTTTATAGGTTGATATAAAAGAACATTGTCTTGATGTAAATCGTAATGTGTGAAAACCTTTTGTAAAATCGATAATGGAAAATAGACTTGATAAAGAATAAATGGAATCTCATACAATAAAAATAAATGGAGATCAAGTAGGTCTACTGTATTGTATAATAGGTCCCCTACAGATTGAACTCCTTTCAAATGCTCTATCAATATTGCACAGTGTTTCGAATCCTCGCACATTTTTTTATAATTAAATGGATCTCGTTGAAGAGTCAAATCGCGGGTTAATGTAGACGCACTGATATTGACCGACCTTTTCGAATGGCTCCATGCTGCGTTGCTATTATAATAATAAAGACCATATGTGTCAATAAAACATGGGAAACTCTTTGATTGCGCATTTATGAATTGTCCTACAATGTATTCATATGCTAAATTATCCGCACCAGGTTTAGCAGCCGATTTGAGAACAGCATATGATGTATACCCACGTTTTTCGTATTTTATTTCTTTTACAAATCCATTTGCTGATACATTTCCTATTTTTTTTACAGGAGAAACAGCGTAATCCATATTGGTAAACCCGCCGAAGAATTCTAGGATTTTCTTTCTGTTTGTCCCGAAGGCCATACATACTCCGGAATCAGAACAGACCGTCTTTAAAAATTCCGCACGCCTTTTATGGGTTGTTCTTCTCATGAAACGGGCTACGACATTTGCTCCTCTTGTTTCTCTTTCTATTTCTCTTGCTTGTTTTACCCGCTGAAATGCTTGCTGGATTACCTTAGCGGACTTATTATGTTTTTCTGCCTTTTTTAATCTGCGAGTTACTTGACAATCTGGGTACTTATTCATTTTAAACTTATGTGCTAAACGACAATATTGGTTTTTCTCGCCGTTTATATACGAACATCTTGGGGATTTATTACAGTCATTATATGGAAATCCTTTACAACCAGAAACGCATTTTGGCATTTATTTATATTAAACATATAAATAAATTCATTTGTCAAAAAAATATATATACAATCAACCTCCACCCGACATCCATCTATCAATATATATTACATCTTCATGACAACCCCAAATCCATATTTATTAATTTTATGACAAATCCTCCCATAAAGTGTCCAGAATAAAATTTCCCAGTCGCTTTGTATAAAGTTTGTTTTCATATTCGTCACGAACAAGTGTATAAGCCCATACAACTTGGTCGGATTCACCTAGGGACGGATGGAATTTCAACCAGGTTCTTCTAACTGTGTCCCACTTATTGGTAATAATTCTTTGGGACCTTATGACCGAAAGTTTGGAGGCATTTGAAGGAGATGAATTCATTTTGATTTGGTATCTTATAAATCTAGTGTGAACTTCTTTATGACAAGATAAAGAACATCAATTTTATATGACCCCTAAAAATAAAAGGAGGGATCATAAGGGAACCATTGGTTCCCTTATCAGATAGAGGTTTCGATCCTCCGACCTTTGGGTTATGGGCCCAACGCGCTTCCTCTGCGCCAATCTGATAGGGTCCCTATTAAAGGGAGGGGGTCATAGGGGGAACCGTAGGTTCCCCTATGTTATGGGCCCAACGCGCTTCCTCTGCGCCAATCTGATAATGTGGTTCCCTATTAAAGGGAGGGGGTCATAGGGGGAACCGTAGGTTCCCCTATGTTATGGGCCCAACGCGCTTCCTCTGCGCCAATCTGATAAGGTCCCTATTAAAGGGAATTTCAAAAATTTTTTCAATGGTACATACACACGTACCTAACCCTAGCAATTGGATTATATTTTTTAACGGCACATACACGTACCTAACAAAAATCCATAACGGAAGGGTGCTAGTATCATCCTTTCGGAGATTAATAAGTTTTTGTGGAGTTGCTGTATGATACTAATGCTGGTATCTGGGTCAAATATGTTTGGGTTGTGGAGTTGCTGTCTGATACACTATATATACGTTGTGTTCTTTATATTGTTTAAATTATATCTATAAATTTTGTAATTTTCTACGAATATTTTCCATATATTCTATATTTTTTATTTTTTCTTCTTTTAACTTTTTTAAATCATTCTTTTCGAGTCCTTCTTCTTTCATTTGTTCATCTATGTTATTTATTATAGCTGTATACGCCTTTATTATATCTAAATATAATTGTCTTTTTTGTTTGGTTTGTTCTTGTCGAATTTCAGCCTGTCTTTTTAAATCTGCTGATATTTCAAGATAATTAACATTATCCTCTTTATGACCAGCACCACCGTAATTTTTCTTTGTATTTCTTCTCCTTCGTTTAATTCTTCTGTTTGTTTTTCGTTTAATGTATCCCATATATATTAAACGAATATTATAATCCCGCTAAATGACTAATAGCAAACGGATTACCCTTCAATTGTGATGTTATATCAGCAGTATTTCGGTCCAACTGGATACCTGCATTAAATGACTGGCTCTGAGGACCAACCTGTTGGCCCATAAATCCAACAGAAGGACTCTGAAAGGGCATTGTAGGAGCATTATCTCTATTATTGACCTGGTTCACGTCTCTAGGAACGGCCGACATATTCACATAATTCGAAGCCAATTTCATATTTCCAGAAGGAGTATACGAGGTCAATGTAGAAGATTTCACATCATTATTCCTCTGGTTATATTCAGCATCATATGTTCGGGGCTGACGTCCACGTTCTCCAGCAGAACCACCACCAGCATAATAAAAATCGCTCTGTGTCATACGATTATTAATAACGGGCTGATTTCCAGCCACCATATATCCTCCTGTTTGTGCTTGATTACGGTCAATGAAGAGATGACCCTTACCATCCTCAGTGGTTTCTTTGATGGTGGTCGCCGGTCTATCAGCAGGATTAAACAAATATCCATTCGAGACAGTAGACCCCGGGTTCTGATAAGGACGCAATGTTCCCACAGTGTTTTCCTTTCTACTAGGACGCAATGCGTCCAAAAGGGGCGCAACAACGGCACCAATTGCGCCTCCAAAAGAACCGAAATAGGTATCTTGCTGATTCGCTGTTCTGTTATTCTGGTAAACCATCCTGGATTTGTTACCGAAATCACCTTCATTCGCCCCCGCAGCATTTGTCCTGTAGGCTGGAGCAATGGGAACCGCCCCTAAATCAATATGCTTCGAAGGCATATATTCACCATCTACGTATGTGGCATCATTCGATGCCCCTGCTCCACCAACATAAGCCTGTGAAGTATTCTGTCTATTAACGTCTTTCAACATATCTATACTGCGGCATGTAGGAGCAGTAGCAATACCGACCGTTGTCATTAACCGGTCAGGACCCAATTCAAAAGAAGTATCCACTCGATTCTTCTGTTGTTGTCCTAAATCACCTCTAGCCTTAATATACGAATTACCAGGCCCTTCGTGACCATATAGAGAAATCCCCTCCGCCTTCTGGTGGTTCTTTGTTCTCAATTCATCTACATTACGGTCCAAATAACTATCTCTGGCAAATAGACCAGAGTTATATCCACCAACACCTTGAGAACCATACCCCGAATTAATACCAGGAGCTACATATTCCTCCGCAAATGGTTTGACATTCGACTGTTTTAAAGAAGGATTAATACGAGAACGTTCAAAATCCGTTGTATTAGGTGCACCATAGGCCCACTGATAGTTCTCTTGAGGCGCAAATAGAGGAGCACGTTCTGTTTTCGTTATGATTTGAGAACCAGACCCAGTATAATTATCCATTATGGATTCCGTAGAATTGGCATCTGTCCTAATGGTTCTCAAATGGCTTCCAAAAAAGGGCTGCATATTTTGGTGTTGGAAATAATCAGCACCCACTTTTTCACCGGTCAAAGATACATACTGAGCGGTTGCCGGATTAGGCACTTGAGAACTAAACATCGAACTATTCTGGGTCGATGTAGAACTGACTAAAGAACTCGGCGCATTCGGATTGAAATATTTGTCTGTGTATACCGACTTACCATCATACGTATTCACTGTAGACAATTTGGAGGTTAAATCGTTGGGCGGGTTTTGAACAGGATACTCTTCCGGATAATTCGTATTAGGAACATCGATGTTGGGCAAATTCTTATTTTCGTATTGTCCTGTTCGCTGACTAAAATATTCTTGACCTGACTTTGCCTTTTTATCTTGTGTATAAGCAAGATACAATCCGGCCATGGCTACAACAGGGATTGCTATAATATCCATTTTATACTAAATATATATTATAATATATACTTTTATCTTGGTGTCTTAATGACAATATTAAACCTATTTGACCATTCTACTTGACCTTATTGAAATAAAAATCAGAACGTTCAACAGAGAGAACATGAGGCATTTTCGGTTTATAAAAATCGCGTTCTAGAACCCGGGTCTGAATGTTCCAAGGAAAGGCCTGTTCAAAATTATCCTGGGGATTAATCCAAGGATGTTCCCAACGGCTATGTTCCATATCTCTATACATCCAAGCAGGATGGGTTGCTCTCGATTCATCCACAATCGGTTTCGCGGTCTCGTAGATATAAGCATCCGATTCAGCCTTGTGTTTTTTATATTCCATTAAATCATGCGATAAGGGACGCGTCAAACCACGGAAATCGCTCTCCAAATTAATAGCATTCGTACACATATTTGCGCCCCATCCTTGAAGCCGCAATTGCGGGTCACTCTGTAAGGGCATATTAGCGCCTCCAGCAACCCCGGGTGTATTCAAAAAATAGCGTCCAGTATATGTGCTTTGTTCTAATCCCTTTCTAATTCTTGCCGGGTCATCGTGAAATCTTGTAAAGGACATAATATAGTATCACCAGAAAATCTATCATGAAAAAAACATATAAAAAATATATCATCTTTTGGTTATATGTCCTACGAGAACATTGTTTTAACTATCAAACAAAATACGCCGACAATTTGTCTAAATATGATTGTCAAAAATGAGAGCAAAGTCATTCTCCGTCTATTACAGTCTGCTCTTCCCATAATCGACGGATATTGTATTTGTGACACAGGAAGCACGGATAATACAGTCGAAATCATCGAGACTTTTTTTCGAGAAAATAATAAACCTGGAAAAATCATAAGAGAACCCTTCCAAGATTTCGGATACAACCGTTCATTTGCCGCGAAAGCATGTGCCGATATTCCCGGTATGGATTATTTATTACTCCTCGATGCCGATATGGTGTTGACAGGCGAAGCATTGAAGCCCGAGAACATTGAATCCTTCAAGACATCTTTGAACCACGATTGCTACCATGTTTGTCAAGGTTCCCCGGGATATTATTACAAAAATGTCCGTTTAATGAAGAATTACAAGGGATATTCTTATTGGGGTGTCACACACGAATATGTAAGCACCCCTGATGGCACTTCATACGAAGCCATTCCCAATAATATCCTTTTTATAAATGATATTGGGGATGGTGGAGCCAAATTAGATAAATTCGAACGTGATATTCGACTTCTTACAAAGGGTCTAGAAGAGAACCCTAATAATGATAGATACACATTCTACTTGGCAAATAGCTATCGTGATGCTGGTCATATAGAAAAATCTATCGAGACTTTCAGAAAACGCATTGAAATCGGCGGATGGATCGAAGAAGTCTGGCATAGTCATTACAGTATTGGAAACTGTTATAGAATGATTGGACAGATGGAGAAGGCTATTTGCGCATGGGTGGATGCTTTTCAAGCCCATCCAAAACGCGTTGAATCTCTATATGAAATCGTGAAATATTATCGAGAACAGGGCAAGAACCATGCGGCTTATATGTATTTCATTTCTGCTGATGAATCCAACAAGTTATATGGCGCTTCAGACGATTTTCTTTTTCTTCAAAAAGATGTATATGACTACAAGCTCGATTATGAACTCACTATCATTGGATACTATGTGAACTATAGGGGGATTTCATTGACCCGAGCATCTATGAATGTTCTCTCTTATCCTCATTTACCTGACGACATTGCTAAAAGCGTCTTCAGTAATTATAAATTTTATGCCAAGAAACTTGTGAACCATAAGACGCCTATAAACCAGACATTTTTGTTATCTGCAACCGATTCTCTGGGTCTAACACAAGACGGCATTTTCGTAAAAAGCACACCTTCTATTACCAGAAGAGGAAACCATCTTATTATCAATGTCCGATACGTGAATTATAGGGTGGATGATAACGGCAATTATGTGAATCAAGAAAAAATCACAACCAAAAATGCTGTTGCTGTTCTCGATATTTCGGGACCCATTTGGAAAATAATCCAGGAGTTCGAGCTCAAATATGATACATCGAACGACGGTCATTATGTCGGATTGGAAGACATTCGTTTGTTTACAGAAGGAAATAATATCCTTTATAATGCTAATCGCGGACTTCCTGATGGGACCATGACAGTAGAGCATGGCAAAATTTCGCTAGATGGGCAAGATGTCCAGTATCATTACTACCCCAGATTTTCTACACATCAATCTTTAGAGAAGAACTGGGTTCTTGCGCCCGGTAGTTTCAGCCCCAATTTTATTTATCACTGGAATCCTGAGATTACCGTTGCTAATCTAGTGTCAAACAATATTTCTTTGTCAAAAAAAGTCCCTGCCCCATTTTTCTTCAAGTATTTGCGCGGGTCTACCAATGCGGTTGTCATAAAGGATGAAATGTGGTTCATCTGTCACGCGGTCAGCTACGAAGAACGCCGGTATTATTACCATATTGTGGTTGTTCTTGACATGGCGTTCAATTTGAAACGCTGGACGCCTTTTTTCACGTTTGAAGCTTCAAAGGTTGAATACACTTTGGGATTCGTTTATTTAGAGGAGACGGACCATCTTTTGATAGGATATAGTGTAAATGATGCGTCGTGTAAATATATCCAAGTGGACCGCGATTATTTCGAAGGACAAATGATAGAGAACGCGTAGGTTTTGTCTAGATAAACATATATACTCGCCGAAATGGATCCTGTAATTGATACATCCGAAATCGGGCCGATGAAACAATTGATTGGATTCGTTTTCGTTATTTTATTTTCAATAATTATGATTGTAAAAGTGTTGGTTTTCAATACGGCGCAAAAAAAAACGTTGGGGTCGGAATATCAAGTTATTATAGGGGGTAGTCTAATAGCAGTGCTTTTATTAGTTTTCAGTAGTAATTACTAAGGTGTCTTGTAAGACCGGATTCAAACGGGCTTCTTTACACCTGCCATAAGTTGAACGATGCCATTGCGTAATTCCATGCTCCAATATCCCTTCCAAATGCGCCTTGGTGCCATAGCCCATATTTTTATCTAGATTATACCTTCTTGACAACTCCGGATATGTTTGGCATAATTCTTCAATGTATTGGTCTCGAGCACATTTAGCCAAGATAGACGCAGCAGCTATTGCCTGTAATTGGTTATCACCTCCTTCGATTGTCTCGTAGGGTATAGTCATCAATCGGTCGTCTTTGAATACCGAATAGGGCTTGAAATCATTTCCATCTATTAATAGAAATGTTTTTTCCTTGAAAACGTCGATTCCTTTTCCATCATTACAATTCAATATACATTGCCGGATACATTCATGCATGCCTTGAAAGACGGCCTGGCGAATATTAATTTTATCGATGACATCATGTTCGATATAATGGATGGCCCAAGCCTTTGATTCCTTCTTGATAAACGCGGATAACTCTGACATTTTCTTTTTCGATTTAATCTTCTTGGAATCTTTTATTCCGGGATTGTCGAAACCGCTTTCTGGTAGAATAACAGCGGCCACATATAAACGGCCGAAAAGGGGACCACGACCGGCTTCATCGACACCGATTTCATATTTATTTTCAGGATTATATAGTTGAGCGAGAGACATTTTATTTTAGTATGATTTTAGAAACAAAACACATCAATTTTATTATATGGGTTTATTATATAATGAAATTGGATAAACGAATAAAACAAACAATTGCCTTTTTGACATCTAATAAGATATTATGGATTATTATTGCAGGATTGATTTTTATATTTATTTATAACTTATTAAGCTATTTCAGAGTTATAGAAGGTGTAGGAAATCCACAAATAAAGTTAAATAGTTCTAATCCTATATCTAAAGTCGTAATTAAAGGTGGGGCACAACAATTAGAAATTGCGGAACTAAAATTTTTTGACCAAAATAATAATCAAATATATTATTCAATCCCAAGTGCCGGAAATGATAATATTATTACTAGTTCATCCGGAGATGGAAAATATACACCAAAAGGTCATAAAACTCCCGTGCTTGGTCCTTTAACTAACATTTATGATAACGACCCTAATACGTTTTTTATTTCGAATGGTAATTCTGATACATTAACTATAACATTTAATCCGTCGACGAATATATCTCAGATATATATTGCTAATAGAAAAGATGCGGACCAATACAAACTAAAAAGTTATTTTATATATTTATTTGACGAATCAAACAAGAAATTAGCTAGTGATAGAGGATTAAGTGATGCTTCTTTAATAAATTCCCCATATAATGTCACATATGATATAATACCTCCGACAGCAGAAACGACAACACCAGCACCAACAACAACACCAGCACAAACACCGGCGCCACAAGTAGCGTCAGGAGTAGTTCCACAAGTAGCAGGAGGAGCAGCACCAAGTTCAGTAGGTGTTCCGGCCTCACCAGGAAAAGATGGAAAAGATGGCCAAATAGGTCCCCAAGGACCCAAAGGAGATACTGGAAAAGCAGGACCAGCTGGTTCTATAGGACCAGCCGGACCTCCTGGCCCCCGTGGTCCCCCTGGTCCACAAGGACCAGCGATATATATTGACCAACCCCCTGGTGGAATACAATTTTCTGAACAATTTACAACATATTCTTCAGAATCCCTTTCTTCGCCAGCCTCCATAAATTAAAAAAACCAATCATGTAAAAGAATATCCTAATATAAAATATAACAGAATGAAATTGGATGCTTTTACCATTTTTCTTATAATATTAGGCCTTTTAGTCGTTGTAGCTATTTTTATAAATTTGACAACAAAACGAAAAGAGACTTTTGTCAATTTCCAAAATAACCAGCCATCCTCCTACGGCACAAATATCTATATTCCACAATATACTACAGATTCGACGCACACAGTATTATCTCTTTATGACAACCTCTATTTCGATACCCAGAACGCAACCCTCATCGAAGTTAATTCGCCAAGTTGTCCACCAGGTAAAACAGGAGCATTATGTAAAGATTTAACCGGTGCGTCTATTAGCGAAATCACAGTCGTTCCTAGAGACGGGCTTTCTCTAACATCATATCCTTCTGGACCATTGAAACCCGACGGAACAGTTATCCCTTTTTCGACTCCTCAAAGTCAGCAAAAATCGGTAAATCCAGCATACAATCAGTTTACCTATACAACAACATGTGATTCAACTGACCTCTATCAAGTCTTCTATGTTTCATGGTTCACAAATACTTATTTACATGTCATCGATTTAAGCGGGGTCAATACAGGAATAAATGTAAAAACGTTCAATTTGAGCGCAACAGGTTTAGTAGATACCATTACTTATCCTACAGGTTCGACGCTTCCGCCATTTACAAAATCCCCGCCGGCATTGAACGATTCAAATAATAATACTAGCGCAACAGACCCTAATTATCTCAGCGGAGCTGTCAAACTCTATCAATTAGCAGCAGAGACGACTTCGAACGCAACAATCAAACTCCTTTATGACATCACGAACGGAAATATTGTCGTTAATCTCGGCACTGGTACATATAATGTCTATAATAGGGCTGGAACAGGTGCACCTGCTAATCAAAACACAATTAAAAATAATACACCGTTGGCCAAGATAGAAAAGACCAATACGTTTATGATAAATGATTTACCGAATGTGGCTGTTTTAGTATTAGCTTATCAATACGATACGGTTATTTCGGTTATTACTAGTCGTTCGGGTTCAAATGAATATAAAATGGTGTATTCCTATAGGTTCAATAAAACGGGTTTGGTGAATAATAGCTCTAATGATACTGATAATGTAGCCCCTACATCAGCTCCTACAGGAGCCCCTACATCTTCTCCTTCACCTTCGACAAGACCCACTGGATTACCCACTGGATTATCCAATGGAGACATAACATTGAATAATGTTTCGAATTTAAATTCATCCGCCAATAATACAAGTGAAGTATGCGGCGACGATTTGTCATGCAAATGGTATTGGTATTTTAATACGATTGCCCAACATAAAAATGGCGTCGATTATTTATCTGATGATTACTTTTTGAAAACTGAAGCGATTCCTCCTGTATGCCCACAATGTCCACAATGCCCTTCAAGTGGTGGAACTTGCACAAACTGTGGAGGAAATGGCGGTGGCGGTTGCTCTAACGCAACAACGGTTCCTGCAACTAGTGCGCCGAAATTAAAACCATCTACAAATCCTTCATTACCCCCTGGGGCTGTTACAGATAATTCTGGAAATACATATATTCCTTATACAGATAACTCGGGAAATACTCGTTATGTGTTGTATTCAAATGGCGGCAGCCAACAAGGAGTCACTGGTCAACAAAGTGGTAGTCAACAAAGTGGTAGTCAACAAAGTGGTAGTCAACAAAGTGGTAGTCAACAAAGTGGTGGTCAAGGAGGCCCAAAATTTATAACAGCTGTTGATAAAGACGGCCAGTTCGTTACATCGGCAGACCCTGATACACTTGGAGGTGGATTAGCAGTTTCGACATTGAGTTTGGACCAATTAGGAACAGCAGGGTTTAATACAGCAGGTGGATTTGCAAATAATGTAGTGAATACAGCTGGTAATGTTGTTGGCGGAACCGTTAATTCTGCAACGAATCTTGTAGGAGGCGTCGCGAACACAGCGGCAAATCTTGTAGGAGGCGTAGCATCCGGAGTTACAAACTTGGCAGGAGGTGTCGTAGGAACAGCTGCTGATTTGGCAAAAGGTGCCGGTTCTGGATTAATGCATCTAGGAAATGGCCAATATGGCCAATATGGCCAACAAGGAGGATTTGGAGGCCAACAAGGAGGATTTGGAGGCCAACAAGGAGGCCAATCAACAGGGTCTTCATTAGGATATACTCCTTTTGGTTCAACACCGGATTCAACATTTGGAAATATACCAGGTAAGACACCAGTCGATAACTATTCATATTACGGAGCAACTCAGTCAAAGGGTGGCAATTATATGCCCGTTACAGCCGATTTCAGTGCTTTTGGAAAATAATCCATGTATATAAGTCAATCATTATCGAAACAATATATAATATTAAATTATATTTAATATTATTATGTGGGGTCTACAACAAACCAATTGTATATCAACTAGACCTATTACTATCGGAGCATATGTAGGTCCTACAGGACCTACTGGTCCTTTAGGTTTAACCGGACCAACTGGTCCTACAGGTCCAGAAGGATTTGCTACAAATACTGGTGCAAGTGGTCAAACAGGCCCTACAGGACCACCTGGAACAGGATTTACAGGACCTACTGGGCAAACCGGTATAACCGGACCTACAGGACCACCAGGAACAGGATTTACAGGAGCTACTGGTCCGACAGGTATTACAGGTCCAACAGGTCCAACCGGTCCAACCGGTCCAACCGGTCCTACAGGCCCTACAGGCCCTACAGGCCTAACGGGTATAACAGGTCCAACAGGACCACCTGGAACTGGATTTACAGGAGCAACAGGCCCTACTGGCCCAACAGGTTATACAGGCCCTCCTGGAACAGGATTTACAGGAGCAACCGGACAAACCGGTCCTACTGGCACAACAGGCCCAACAGGACCCCCTGGAATAGGATTTACAGGACCTACAGGACATACAGGTCTTGGTGGCCCTGCCAATTTCAGTTTAATCCCATATTCTAAAACAATCACGAATTTTATTATAAATATTTTAACACAGAATTCGATTTATTTTGATAGTAATACAACACTGGGAATCGCTCAAGTAACTACACTTGAATCATTTTCATTAAATTATTTTATCACTTTTAGAGTTAATACACAATTTTCAACAAATCAATTATTTGTAGGTTTTTCCAATAATATACCTATACCAATTACAAATACTCAAATCACAACTGGTGGTCTTTTTTTATTTCAATTTGATAATAATGTTAGAATATGGATTAATGGAAGTAATACTATATATTCTACATATTCTATCGGAGACATATTCACTATAGCAGTCGGTAGTTCAGTGGTAAATTATTTTAAAAATGGAGTTTTATTAGCCACTTATTCATCCGCAATTATTTCCAATACAGTTGTAAAACCATATATAACATATAACGGGTCGGCAACCACAACCGTCGATTTAATTTCAATAGGAACAATGGCGACTAGTCCTACAGGACCTACTGGCATCACCGGACCAACCGGACCAACCGGACCAACTGGAACAACCGGACCAACTGGAATAACCGGAACAACCGGTCAAACCGGTCCTACAGGATATACAGGAACTACTGGAAAAACAGGGCCTACTGGACCACCCGGAACAGGGTTTACTGGAACAACCGGACCTACAGGACCTACTGGGTCTACAGGAACAACAGGAACTACCGGACCAACCGGGCCACCTGGAACTGGATTTACAGGATGCACTGGACCAACAGGAACTACCGGGCCAACTGGACCACCTGGAACAGGATTTACAGGATGCACTGGACCAACAGGAACTACCGGGCCAACTGGACCACCTGGAACAGGATTTACAGGATATACTGGTACAACAGGAGCAACTGGTACAACAGGACCAACTGGAGCAACGGGACCTACCGGTCCAACCGGAATACCCGGACCAGCTATGTTTTCACTTATATCATCAAATAATTCTATAATAAAATTAACAAAATCAAATGCGTTTAAGTGTTTAGCACCAGGGGGAGGGGTTAATGTGAATACATTTGAACAATACAGTTATAACTACGGATTATCTTTTCAAATTAATACAACATTAATCGGGAGTAATGATATTAAAATTGGATTTAATGAAGTTGCTACGAATGAATTTCGTGCTTATTTTAATTTTACCATTAGTGATACACCTATACTTGGTACACCTGTTGTAAAATTATTATTTGATACTCAAACCCTAGGCACAATTATATCACCTGTATTTCCAGCAGTTTATTCGATTATTGTTGGACCAATATCAGTTCAATACATTTGTAACGGTGTTGTACTTGCCACAAATTATTCAAGTTTTCCAACTGCTGTTGTTAAACCACAATTTCTATTTACAAACTCAAATATTGTTGATATTGATTTGATTTCAGTTTCATATATGATTAGTAGTATAGGGTCTACAGGACCTACTGGACCTGTTGGAATTACAGGAACAACTGGTCCTACTGGGTCAACCGGAACAACCGGCTATACAGGAAGAACAGGACCTACTGGTCCTCCAGGAACAGGGTTTACGGGTCCTACTGGTTCTACAGGGCCAACTGGGATAACTGGTTCAACAGGTCCTACAGGACCTACCGGACCTACTGGTCAAACCGGACCTACTGGTCAAACCGGAACCACAGGACCTACAGGACCTACAGGACCTACTGGTACTACTGGTGCAACAGGACCTACAGGACCTACAGGATTTACTGGCGCAACTGGAACAACTGGCCCCACGGGTCCAACCGGGCCCACTGGTCATACAGGAACAACGGGCACAACCGGTCCGACAGGTACAACAGGTACAACAGGCCCTACAGGACCTACTGGTTCTACTGGCACAACTGGCACAACTGGCACCACTGGACCTACTGGTTCTACAGGACCTACTGGCACAACTGGCACCACAGGACCTACGGGAACAACTGGAACAACTGGTCCAACTGGACCTCCTGGAACAGGATTTACAGGGTATACCGGCCCTACAGGTCCAACAGGGCCTACTGGCACAACCGGACCTACAGGACCAACAGGTACCACTGGAACCACCGGGATAACCGGTCCAACAGGTCCAACCGGTCCAACAGGCACAACCGGTCATACAGGCCCTACTGGAATCACAGGTTATACAGGTCCTACCGGCCCTACTGGAGTCACTGGATATACCGGTCCTACAGGCCCCACTGGAACCACAGGTCCAACAGGTCCTACTGGACTGACAGGAACAACCGGTCCTACAGGCCCTACTGGACTGACAGGAACAACCGGTCCTACAGGCCCTACTGGAGTCACTGGATATACAGGTCCTACAGGCCCCACTGGAACCACAGGTCCAACAGGTCCTACTGGACTGACAGGAACAACCGGTCCTACAGGCCCTACTGGACTGACAGGAACAACCGGTCCTACAGGCCCTACTGGTCTCACAGGAACAACAGGAACAACCGGTCCTACTGGACCTCCTGGAACCGGTTTTACTGGATACACAGGCCCTACAGGCCCTACAGGACCCACTGGCGTCACTGGATATACAGGTCTTACAGGTCCTACAGGTCCCACTGGCGTCACTGGATATACAGGTCCTACAGGTCCTACAGGTCCCACTGGCGTCACTGGATACACAGGCCCTACAGGCCCTACAGGACCCACTGGCGTCACTGGATATACAGGTCCTACAGGTCCTACAGGCCCCACTGGCGTCACTGGATATACAGGTCCTACTGGTATTACTGGATACACAGGCCCTACAGGGCCCACTGGTGTAACCGGATATACGGGCCCTACAGGCATTACGGGATATACTGGCCCCACTGGTCCTCCTGGAACAGGATTTACTGGATATACTGGTTGTACTGGGCCTACAGGCTCCCCTGGAATAGGAGTTTGGGCAAGTTATTACAAATCAGTTTATAATGGTTTGCAGACATTCACTGGTAATAATCAAAAAATACTAGTATCTACTAGTTCAATCGCATCAGAGTCATCGTTCGGTACCGATATAACATATAGTGGAGGGGTTTTTACATTAGGACCTAATAGAACATACCGATTAAGAGGTTGTCCAGGAGGATTAGTTTATTCGGGTCCTGGTGGATATACTAGTATTCAATGGCAAATTTCAGGGTCGGCTACTACATCAAATAGTAGCACTACTAATTATGATGCTGATAATGCTTCTGGTTCGATTTCACAGGCATACGGAACATGTGAATATATGTACAAAACAGGTGAAAATTCAGTAAATGCGTCTTTGGTGATTGTAGGACAAAATAATTTGGTGTCAATCGGTTATAATTCGATGCTACCATGGGCAGACATAGAAGTCATCGGTGGTTTTGCAGCGGTTACAAACGCATGGAGTTTTACATCAGGTAATATTATTTATTACCAGAATGGAAATGTAGGGATAGGAACTACTACACCGAATTATACTTTAGACATTAGTGGTCAAGTAAATATTGTTGGTAATTTAAGTTTGAATAATCCAATTACTACTACTAATGTAAATGTTCCGCCGTATAATACCCAAATTGGAAATTTAATCTCTGGAACTCCGTATTTATCAAATATTTTTAATAGTTTTAGTAATGGTCAATCCGGAAATTTACTTTCTATTTTTAAAATCCCTGCAGGAATCTGGTTAGTAAATTATAATGCTATTTTTGATGTTAATACTTCTACTACTACTACTGTTTCAAATATATATTATGGACTAACTAGTAGTTCTAACGGTTCTCCTGTTTATGGTTTATATAAAATGCCTCAACCAATGTCGTTTGCTACAGCAAGTTATCCAGGATTTGCTTTTAGCGGGTCTTATATTGTAACAAACGGATTTTCGAATGGTATATATTTAACAGGCAATATGTATTTTAATAGCGGTGTTACTATTACTGGAAATAGTAATTCGTATCTTAATGCAATTAGATTAGCATGATTTTTTTCGTAATTTATAATTATATTTATACTATCGTATATATATATAGTCAATGGCAACTAACCCGATTACTTCTAATTATCCTGTACAATGTTTTGGTAATTTAATTGCGGATGCCTCTAATGCCTCTGGATTTGGTGGGTCAGTATTAATAACAAATAGTAGTAATAGTAATAAGAAAAATACATCAGCGTCTTTAGCTTTTATTGTAGCTAGTGCTATTGATATCTCTGGAAATACGTATACAGGTGGATACGGTAATGTATACGGTAACTCACAAGGATATGATTCACTTGGAATTAATAGTGGTGGATTTCAAGGAACTATTGATCGTTCGGATGTTCGTATAACTGCAGTTATTGATACAGAAAGCGGTGCAAGTGTTACAGGAGTAGCATGTACATTTAGCGTATCTAAGAATATTACTAATCCTCCAACCGAGGCTATGAGAATTGCTTCATCTGGTAATGTCGGTATTGGGAATGTAACCCCACAATCTACATTAGATGTGAGTGGTACTGTAAATATTTTTAATGCTGGTGGTAATGGAATCGTTAAATTACAAGGTAACTCATTGAATAATATAGGGGTTGGGACTGGTTTACTATCTGCCGCAACTGGTTCAAATAATACATCATTTGGCATAGCATCATTAAATCTCATTTCATCAGGGACAAGTAATACATCTATTGGGTATCAATCATTGACTAACATTACAACACAGAATTATAATACAGCAGTTGGAGACCAAGCTTTAAAAGGTGCAGTAAGTCATAATAATACAGCGGTTGGTTATAATGCGTTATCATCGTTTAATGGATTGGCTAGTACTATTAATGGTAATAATACAGCAATTGGGTCTTCATCGCTTAGTGGTCTTACGTCTGGTATAAATAATACAGCGATTGGATATAGTGCTGGGTCAAGTATTACAAAATTTGGAAATACAACATGTATTGGAGCATTTTCACAACCATTATCCGGGAATCAAATTGTTTTGGGAACAAGGAATGAGTTTGTATATGTACCTGACCAATTATGTATCGGAAACGTAAATGTTGGTAATGGGATAATTAATTCAGTGAACGCATTAGACATAAGTGGTAGTGTTTATGCTTCAGGGTCAATAACCGGTTTATCCTTCAATGCAACATCAGATTACCGTATGAAGAACAATATTAAAATATTATCAAAATCAAAATCAATCGATATATTAAATCCGGTAGAATATGACTTATCAGGAGGCCTACATGATATGGGTTTCTTAGCACACGAAGTTCAAGAAATTTTCCCTTTCTTAGTATCCGGTGTAAAAGATGGACCCAAAATGCAATCATTGAACTATAATGGATTCATCGCCTTATTGGTCAAAGAAATCAAAGATATCAAAAAGAGATTGGCCGATACAGAAAAAACTGTTCGTCAACTAACCAATAAATCTGTGTAAATGCGTTCTAATAACCCATATAAATTCATTCGTTTATATTAAACAAATGAATCAAATCTTAAATAGAGAATCCATCATCAATGATATAACCGATATTCTCACCAACTATGAAGCCAATTGTAAAGATATCCATTTCAAAAAGGGTATCTACTTATATGGCAGTCCTGGTTCTGGAAAAACGCATTTTATAACCGGTCTTTTGAAATCATTAAACTACGATGTCATAAAATATGATGCGGGTGATGTCCGTAATAAAGCCCTGATTGATACCATCACGTCCAACAACATGTCATCCCAAAATGTTCTCCAATTAATGGCCCGAAAACCCAAAAAGATTGCTATTGTTATGGACGAAATCGACGGAATGAATAATGGCGACAAAGGAGGTATAACGGCCTTAATAAAACTCATTAGACAAAAGAAAACGAAAAAACAGAAACTAGAGCATATGACGATGAATCCCATTATTTGTATAGGAAATTACTATGTAGACAAAAAAATAAAAGAGCTCATCAAGGTATGTCATACATTCGAATTGAAACCGCCCACTACTACTCAAATGAACCAGATTCTACGAACTAAAATACCGAATATCTCGCTCGATGTCCAGAAGAAATCATTACAATATATTCAAGGCGATTTAAGAAAATTGGAATTCATTGAAAAAATCTATAAAAAAAAGCCGAATCTTCTTACTACTGAGACTTTAGAAAACATCCTGCATTTGAAATGTTTCAATGAGGATTCGAAAAAAATAACAAAGCGGCTAATCGAAATGCCTATTCCATTAGAAGAGCATAATCGGGTCATAAACGAGACGGATAGGACAATCGTTGCTCTATTATGGCACGAGAACATCGTGGATTCTTTGAACCGGCTTCCACACAATAAGTCGATACCTTTTTACCAAGAGATTTTAGACAATATTTGTTTCGCCGATTTCATCGACCGAATAACCTTTCAGAACCAAATCTGGCAGTTCAATGAAATGAGCTCGCTTATCAAAACGTTTTACAATCATTATCTTTATCATAAAGAATTTCCAGACGCATTAAATAACCAGCAGACCGAAGTCCGTTTCACGAAGGTTCTCACAAAATATTCTACAGAATACAACAATATTTTGTTTATTTATCATTTGTGTCAAGAACTGGATATGGACAAGAAGGATTTGTTAGCGTTTTTTCAAGAACTCCGGCTCTATTATGGCCAAGAAGCTTGGACCGAAAAAATGTCGGAAATAGAGAAAATATTCGAGAACACGACCATCGATAAATTGGATATCAAAAGAATTTATCGATACTTGGATAAAAATGTCAAGAAAGAGGCTATAATCTACGATGAAGATACGGGGTCCGATATGGAGTTGGATTGATTCTTTGTCTTTATATTATTGGGAATTATGAAATTTGGCGTATTGTTCTTTAATTGAAACGCCGTTTATGACATCACCGTCTTTGGCTATACCGATAGCCGCCTCTGTTAATTTAAGGTCGGGTGTCAAAATACCGAGTTTTATTGCTACCTCTATTTGTTCAGGGTCTCTTTCACGTAGCCATTCGATGTCTTCTTTTTTGATATGACTGAGAACATGCTTTTCGGTTTTCGAATGTTTTTCGGATGTTTCACGAACAATCGCATGAATAACAGCTGTTTGAACGAACTCAAACGCTTTTAGGTTATCTATAATTGAATCCAAATCGGGTTGTCCTTTATTTCCTCCTGTTTGACCGCAATTTTTTCCCTCGCAGTTTTTATGAATAGATGCTTGTGAAGTATGTATCAATGATTTTATTGATTTCGCAGCTTGGGGTGTAAATAAAATTCCATTTTCGGTTTCTTTTACGAATCCGCATAAAACAGCCAATTGAAATCCCATGGCGTTTTTTTCTTTGTATTCGGCGAGAGTTTTCGGCGATATTTTATTCAGTTTTTCCAATAATTTATTTGTAGAATCGCCACCTTTTAGACCATGCTCATGTTCCGGTTTTGGTACTTTTCCGTTTCCTTTTCCCTCAAAAAACGCCCGTAAAGTGTTGACACCACTATTACCACTAATGTTTTCTGGTTCTTTGGCTTTATCGTTTCCTTTAGGTTTTGGGTTAGGTTGAAATAAGCCTACATAATGAGTTGCTTCTTTTGCTCTCTCTGCTTGTTCTTTAGCCAAATTAACCTCTTCTTCTTCCGCTGCTGCTTCTGACTTCTTCGCCGCTGAGGACCTTTTCTTTTTTGTTGATGCGCGTTTTTTCGAAGGCTCTGGTACGGATGGTTCGGGTTCTTTATCACCGTCTGGTTCAGAATCCGGTTTATCATCCGATTTTTTACTGTCTTTTTGAGGTTGTTTTTTTACAGTAGCGCGTAGTTTCTTAGGTTTACTTAATTCAATTAATTCTGGATTGGATTTATTGAACTCCAAACGAAGAGCATTTATCCCCCATAATACAGCTATTACGAGAACAACTTGAAAAAACGAACTGAAAAATAAAGTACTGCTTATAAAGGTTGTAATTCCTACCCATATATTCCCTAATATACTAAAACAACCAGCTATAATGGTACCTAAAAAATTCCAAAAATTAAAAGTATTAAAAAATCCGACGATAGGTCCATTTACAGAACCAGTAACGAATGACCCAATACTAGAACCTAAAAAACCAGAAGTACCAGCCCAGTCAAATACCCCTAAAGTAGTAATTACGGTTATAGCCCATAACCAAACTGACCGCAATTTCTTTTCCATAATGTCTGTAACGACCTTTATTAATAATATATAAATCAAATAGATTGCTTCTCCTATTTTCCCGCCGATTTTCATAAATACATCGAAAAATCCTCTTACAAAAGAATTATCCCAAATATTATCTTTGACCCAATGATATGTCTTCGCTATAAAATCAGCTTCTACACCTTTTTTCAACAAAATTCCGCCCATTCCAATTGCTTGATAGATCCCTTGAAAAAGAGGACTTTCAACAAAGAGTGAACCTAATTGCCTAAGATGCAAAGCATCTAACCAATCGCCTCCCATAAATTTTTCAACATCAGCAAGGTCGCCTCCTTTTAATTTTTCCAATTCAGCCAAATATAATTTATATAATTTGGTTTTTTGGAATTTCAAAATATTATTTCTACTGGTTTTTCCTTTTACATTTTCCTTTGTTTTTTTGTTTCTTTTATTTTTACGTGTAGCCATTCGTATATAATATAATATATTTTAATAGACACTAAACAATTGGTTTGTCCCCTCAATCAAAAACACAATATCATCCCCTTTGTAACCAACAATAACCGCTGTAGTATCCAAACACAAAACCGCTAAATTTGCATATATATTCCATGTTGTGTATATCGCCTGTTGGAATTTCCTATGAAAAAGCGCTAATTCATCTGAAACATCCACTGCTAAAAAATGTAATTGATAATACGCACGGTAATACGATTTTGCGTTCGTTTGGACCTCCGTCCATTTGTCATAAAGAGGTGTATGGGTTGGTTTCCAAAACAAATAATTCATCGCTTGTTCCCCGATTTCGTATAGTGCGCCCATTGTCAGTGATTGGTCTGTTTGTTTTATTACTTCTTTTTCTTCTACATCTTGTAAAACTAACTCTAATGACATATCTGGATATTCTATCGCCATAAACTGGTTTACTAAGAATCCTGGATTTAAATATGTAATACATTCCGACATCGTCCAGATTTTTTTATAGAGAGCAGCAGCATCATTCGATAGGCCATGTTCTGATAGTCTTAACAAATAAGGTATGTTTTCATATTTACTCGGACATTCTTTCATTATTTCGATATAATTCATAGTCATAATAACAGAGCTATATGTTTTACTTTTTTGGACTGAGTCAATAAATTCCGCATTAGATTCATATAGATGCCACATTCTGTATATTAACCAAATGGTTCTCATTGATAAAACGATTCCAGTATAATAATTCATTTGGTTTCATGAATAAATATAAATTTATTTTTATATTTATTTATTCATTCAAGACTTTTCAGTATTTTTTCTCGAAATATTGCGGTATTTTTCACTAATATAGTGGTTTCCTTTTGAATATGTTCTAATGTTTCCCTATGCTTATTTAATTCTTGTTTCATGTTCCAAAGTCGGTATTTAAAAACACAATAACATTGTGGCATACAGCAACACGGGTCGGGTTTTTGATTAATATCAAATGCTTCTTTTTCGAAGATTATATTTTGTTGTTTGTATTCTTTTGGTTCTTTTTGTTCTTCTTGTATTTGTCCTGTAGAATCAATTGAGTATTCTTTTGGGTTCTCTTCAAAATCGTCTTCGTACATTTCATCTGGTTCGTGAATAACATCTATCTGTCCTACAGGTTCTTCTTGACAAGTATCTACAAGTTCATGAAAACTACCGATAGATATCTCTGAACGGACATCGTCGTTATTTGTTGGGTTTATAATATCACCCATCTTTATGACATCTATGATTTTCTCGAGAACATTTTCACAAATTTCATTCGTCTCTTCAAAATGTTTATCTGAAGGTTCTACCGAGGGTTTATCTGAAGGTTTAACTGAAGGTTTATCTGAAGGTTCTCCTGAAGGTTCTCCTAAGGGTTCTCCTAAGGGTTCATGATGAGTCTCTATACCTGAATCTGAAATAGAAATATCGGCTATATAACTCAAAGACTCCATCGACGAATCCACTTCATCGACCATGGTGTGTTTCGTCGTCTGGTTCATCGATTCGACACCTCGCTCAATCTCTCTCAATAAATCCACTAAATCGTATTCATATTCCGAAACTAAATCACAAACATCATTCAATAAACGACGGAATGGAGCAACAATATCATAATAATCGATTTCTATATCTTCATGAATATATTCCTGGATTTTTGTCATGAAGATATTATATTTTTCTAAAATATGCAATCTAACAAGGTCTTCTATTCGGATACATAACTCATCCGTATGTCCCTTTATGACAGCCAAAAGAATGGCATTCGACACTTTCGTTTGAATACCGTATTTTTTGACACATGTTTTACCAATATATCCTACAGTTTTCGTAGGCCTATGATAAATATATGTGATTCGTTTTACTTTATGTCCGCAAATACATGGCATAAAATGGTGTGTGTTATCCGAAAAAACGATCTGCCATTTTCCGTCGTCTGTTTCATTATTTTTTTTTTCTAGAATAGTTTCAATAAATTTATTCATTTCTATATGAATATAAACATATTCATATATTGTTTCTATATGACAAAAGTAAAATCCCATACCCCGAAATTGACAAAAACGTTCTATCCTCTGGTTTCGGTGTGTACACCGACGTTCAATCGACGTCCCTTTATTCCTATAATGTTCTCCTGTTTCAAAAATCAGACTTATCCAAAAGATAGAATAGAATGGATTATTGTAGATGATGGAACCGACCCGATTGAAGACTTAGTCCTTTCTTCTGGAATCCCGCAAATCAAATATTTCAGGCAGGAGAAAAAGATGGCACTCGGGGAAAAAAGGAATTTTATGCACTCGAAGGTGAAGGGGACCATTATTGTCTATATGGATGACGACGATTACTATCCTCCGGAGCGCGTGAGTCATGCTGTTGAAACCCTGACGAAAAATCGTGATGCTATGTGTGCTGGTTCGAGCGAGATATATGTTTATTTTAAACATATACATCAGATGTATCAATCTGGACCCTATGGACCAAACCATGCAACGGCTGGCACATTTGCCTTCAGGACAGAATTATTGAAAACCTGTAAATATGAAGACCATGCAGCATTGGCCGAAGAAAAGGCGTTCTTGAAGAACTATACGATTCCTTTTACTCAATTGGACCCTATGAAAACAATTCTGGTTTTCTCTCATGAACATAATACATTCGATAAAAAGAAGTTATTGGAGAACGTGAATGAGCAATATTTCAAACCGAGTTATAGGACCGTCGACGATTTTATACGCCAACCAAAAGAAGCGCCTATCAAACAATTCTTTATGACAGATATCGATGGACTTTTATTGAATTACAAACCAGGAGAACCTTCTATGAAACCGGATGTTCTCAAACAAATAAAGGAAATCGATGAAGACCGTAAAAAGATGATGGCAAGTAATCAATCTCTTATGATAAACGAACCAGGAAAGGAACCAAGACCTATTACTCCGGATGAAATAATCGGAATCGTTAATCGTCAAACAGAGCATATTAAAACGCTTAATGATAAAAATCAAGAATTAGAAAACATGGTTGCGAACCTACAGAAGAAAAATGCTGGCTCTAATGAACCGTCGCAATCTATGCCTCCATCTATGCCTCCATCTATGCCTCCATCTATGCCTCCATCTACACCTTCTTCGACTCCTTCTTCAAACGGTTCATTCGTAGATACATTGCTAACAAGAATCCAAGAACTAGAGAAACAATCAAATGTATCTACAAAACGCATTGAAGAATTAGAGTTAATTAATAAGATGCTTCAACAACAGACGAAATCATCGGCACCACAACCTACAGGACAACCTACAGGGCAACCTACAGGACAACCTACAGGGCAACCTACAGGACAACCTACAGGGCAACCTACAGGACAACCTACAGGGCAACCTACAGGACAACCTGTAAATGAAGTGAAAATACCTATAATTAAACCCAAATCAAAATCTATGCCGGAAGTTCATGTTTCTATCTAAACTGTAGGTGTTTTTTTTCCAAACAAACTAGACATGCTCGGTAAAGATGCTTTCATGTTCTGGGTATGATATTTGAAATTTGATTTTACGACATCACTCATTTTGAAGTGTTGTGAAGAGTCTTTTGAACCAAAAGAAAAATTCGATTTAAATTCGTTGGCCTTTGACATCATCGAATTTACTCCAGCATTCAATTTATCACTATATTCGCCCATTTTAGAAATGAATCCGGAAACCATTGATGGAGCAGTCATTCCAGCCGTTTTTTCCTTGAATTCTTTGATATGGTTTTTATTCAAAGCATCACTTCTGGTAAGTGTTTTCCATACATTATTTTTACTTTGTTCTTCATATGCGTCAGAAGTATTGTCAAAAACAAATGTTTTATTAATGGAATCATCGGCACCCGGCTTGTATCCTCTTATTTCGTCAGGCATTTTATAATTGAATTTATAAACCGACCATAATCCTACAATACTAATCAGTATACTATACACGATAATCATGAAGGATTTGATAGCCAAATTATTGGATTCGATTGAATGATTGGTCTTTTGTGACAAATTAGGTTTGACTGGAATGTTCGGCTTGGGCATATCTTTGAATTCTTTCATACCCTTCAATAAGTTGTGAATAATAATCCCTTCTACCAAAAAGTAAATACAAAAGAAGAATACAGATTTCACGGCATATTTAAAAAGACTATCTTTTTCGTTGTCACAAAGTTTGGTATACATGACCCTATTTATCAAGTCTATTTTATCACCCATACTCTGGTTAGGAGTAGTATAACTAGATGCTCCAAAAATGAAAACCCAGGCGAAATATAACACGGCAATAAACATGGAGAACGTGGTTAGTCCTACAGATATAATATACTTGAAAACCCAGTAAAGAATAGCGCTAATCCACTTTATGACAGTCATAAGAGCACCTGCTGGAATGAATAACCATTTTATCCATGTTTTATCTTCTGAAAAAGCGGTGAATTTGTTTTTCATATTTCCGAATTTTTCTTTTAGACCACTAAAATCGATAGCTTTTCCGCCTTTTATATTTTTTTCTTCTTGAGGGGCTCCTTCTTCTTGACCTTTTTCTTCTTTACCTTCATTTTGGGGACTTCCTTCTTGACCTTCTTCTTCTTGTGGGCCTCCTTCGTTTTGTGGGCCTTCTTGACTACCGTTTTGACTACCGTCTCCTCCTTTTTCTTGTGGTCTTTCTTCTTCGTCGCTAAATACTCGAATACCCGCGAATTTGTCCAAAAAAGAAAATACAAAGCAAATGACAATAACGCCTTCAGCAATACGTTTGAGTGTCACTCCTTTTGAAAATTTGAAATCAGGCGTCTTCAGTTTCATCAAATCATAAAGAACTTTCAAAATACCACCTCCATTTTTCTGTATAAATCTGTAAATAAAATAAAATGTCATCAAAAAGAACACATATGGAACTTGGTCTTTTATTGCTGTACCTCCAATCGTTTTTCTGAAAAAAGCTTTTATAGCATTAAACAAAGTATAAAAAAATTTCACGGGTTTAAAAATAAATTCGAACATAAAATCCGTTTTGTGATTTTCGAGGGAATGAAACACCGTCTCCCAATCAGGAAAAATAGGAGTAAAAGTTCCTCCCCCGCCATTCGGTTCTTTTTCACAAGTATGTCGATATTTATTCTTTCCATTCTTATCAGTTTCTTTCGGGATACTCAAACAGTCTTTGAAGAAAAACAGATAATAGGTATTGTAGACAATATAAAAAATAATCGGAATAGTAAATAGTCGATATAATTCGTTTTTTATTTTTTTTGCATAATGATTACATTCCTTTTGTATATTTTTATTTGCTTCATCACATTCTGCCAATCCAGGAGGAATATAATAAGATACTATTGCTGGAGGTAAAGCGACTGCAGGGATTTCTACGTCTTCTTCGGAAACACCCAAAATGTATTCTGGTAAAAGTAGCCCGTCCATTGAATCTGAGTCAGGTAATATTAGAGTTCCATCCATAGGTAGAGGCTGATAATTCTTTGTTACAATCTGTCCGGATAAATACGGAAGGCGACTATTTATTTGCGTAGTAAACATGGATATCAACTGATAAACTGACTGTGGAAACGAGTTAATATATGGGCTCGGGATACCGCCTGTTAGCATTGCTTCAGCATCGCCAATGGGCGAAATACCGATGTTATAAACGTTCGTTATAGAATGGGATTGATTCAAACAAATAAAAAATAAATGATTGAACATGGCCACTTCGTAGGGTGTCAAGTAGGTGCTATATACACGATATTTCTCAAATTCGACTGCGTTTAAATATGTAGTGTAAATATAAAACATATTTGCCTGGACTGTCGGGTATGAAATTGTTCCGCTGGTTCCAGAAGGTTGATTTTTGAAAACAATAAAAGAAAAGAATTGAGTAATATAATCCAAATATGAAATAAGGGGGGATTTCTGGGTCGCTGTTAAATTCACTGAAAAAGCATAATTAGGGTCGATTGCTCCGGGAGGTTGATTCGGAGGAGGCGTAGGCGGAGCCGACGGTGTATTAAGAACCAATAAAACCGAATTCAATTCGGCTATAAAATTCGAGTCATCGATTTTATTAAAAATGTCTTCGAATCCCGTTAAATTCGTAGGATAGGGGAAGTATTCAATATTCAGTGGAAAGAAAGTATATTCATGTGCCGTCAATGTGTCGAATTTAAACCTAGCTTTTTCTTTCATGAAGAGATGAAATCCGGCATCCGTATTAGGATATGACGGCTTAGGGAGTGCCGACGCGATAGTTTGAATTTGGTTGAGCGTGTCATCATTATCCAATTGGTTATCAAAATCGTTATTGAAAATGAAAAGCTGGTCTGTAGTAGGATTAGCGCCGATAGACGCCTCGTATTTGTTCAATTGTGTTATATAAAGCGTTGCTAGAGCGGTCATATTCGTTATTTTCGGGTGGGTTGTCATGAAGGATTGTATTGTCGTTTTCAATTGTGGGTCTTCATTTATTGAGAAACCCTCTTTCACGCCTTTCTTCATGACATCATAAGCATATCTTGTTTTGGCTTTCGCTTTATTATATTGTTCGTGTCCGTAATCTATTCCTGGGTTAACTACATCGGCATTCAATAACCCTATTTGACCAGTCGCCCATGTGAAACTTTGTTGGGTTTTATCCAAAAACGACGTATTCGAAAGAGCCCCAGTATTACAATTTACTTGACCTATCATCATGACTAATATCCGTTGGATAAACGCTTCGAGCCCCTTGTCTGCCTTTGATATTGGATTCCCGAATTGTTTCAAATATTTCTCGATTTCCTTTATGACATTCCCTATACTGGTTAATTTTAAATGTCGCGGAACATTTTGGAAATAATCGGAACTGAACATATCGAAACCTTCGATTACCTTTTCATTTGTATCTTTTTGATTTACCCATTTAGTTCCCATAGTATATATTATAATATATAATACGGAGTTATTATCTGGCGTATAGCATACCGCAGTTACCACCAACGAATGAAAGAATATTGTATCTTTCTTCGAATACTTTCATATTGTAGTTGTATTCATAGAGCTGCCAATTGTTTTTGGTAACCACAATAGGATTCCCATTAGAGTCAGGAAGAACATTATACTCTGAATTCTGTATGTCAAACGGGGGAACATACGTGGTTACTTCTAATTCAATCGTTCTAAATTTGCTTAAATTGATGGCACCGGATGGTTGGTATTCTAAGGGGTCCGTATTCAAACAGAAATTATATACATAGAGGCCGTCTTTGGCCGACCCCTTGGTTCTCACATATTTTTCTACAAGATTATAGATACCCGATTCTAAAACATTCTCGCGATAATCGCCATTGAGAACAATACCCAGTGTTTCTAGAATTTCTTTTTGATTTTGAACGGCTAAATCCCCCGTGATAAAAATACCGGTGCTTAATTGGGGTGCTCCTGGTAGATTATCTCCTGGACCTGTTACTGTATTACCATTCGGGTCTGTAATGGTGGGTTCTGCTAATTGGAGGTCTTTCGGCAAATTATGATAAGGCCAATTCGTATAATTCGACCATTCGTTACGCATATTCACGTCATTGCGCTGTAGATACATCATCCAATTGGCAATCATTCCAGAAGAAGTTAATTTGACTCTTTGAGAACCTGTTATGTTATTGAAGGTGTATTCGAAGACGTCTTTGACTAAATATACCTGGTCTTCAGCGGCAAATCTGCGTGATTCTTCACCGGTCAAGAAGCAATATGTAGAAAGGAGGTGAATATCCGCGTTCCATGTGTTGTTTGTTAGAGGCCATGGATATTTTGTAGGATTCGATAGGTCAAAAACGGGGGTTTGTAGATACTGATACATATTGAATTGCGGTTGATTGAAATCGGGCTGGATATAGGGGAAGTTGTTCTTGACATCGAAGACATCGCGAACCTGGAAGAGTTCTTGGATGGGCCGCATTGTTACTGAAATATTGAGTTCATTGTATTGAAGGGAAATCATGGGGAAAGCGCATCGACTATCGAGTGTGAACCATGTATTGATGGGAATATAGAGGGTCGAACCTCTTATAGAGGGTTCTGCTGACCTCGTGCTACTATAAAAAGCGGAGGGATATGCGTTTTGACGGCTGAACGCATTGGCGGGGTCGTTTATTTCGGGGATGTTTCCAGTCATTTTGTCGAATAAGTCTTTTTTTTCAGCGGAAAAATCGCGTTCCACCATTGCGCGCAAATATTCTCCGGAGTATTTCTGGATGGTTTGAGAACCGCAGGTTATCAATATCTCCGAAATCATATTTGTTCCTAATTCGCGAATCCAACGGAAATCATAAGGAGCCCATTGGTTGCCAGTTGATTGACACGGGTTATATATAGGACTCCATATTGTAGGTAAATTGACGACCAAATAAGTATCCATTAATAATTCGGCATATCTAGGCATCTTAAAATTAAATGTAGACGGCTCTGTGAGTCGTAAATCCCTTAAACCGTCGTAATCTATGCGGAATTTTTGTAGGCCGAAATTTGTATATTTTGCATATGTGACACGGAAAAAAGTTTTCGTAGGATTTCCTGTAAGAATAACATTATTATTTCCTGTAGAAATCAAATTTAGTAGACCGCCTGCCATTCACTCTTGTATATTATTGGGATATTTTTATATTTCCATTTAGTATATGGATATTTATAGAAAAATAGCAATTCTAATCATTGTCATTTTATTTTCTTATATTTTATATCGGCTTTTCAAGAAGAGGGTGGAGATAATGAATGAATCAAAGGTTGAAGGTTTTACGCCGAATTCTTCCGCAAATGTTGTCGCCATCAAAAAAGCGAATACGTTGAATGTCAATATTCAGAATATGCCTAAGAAATATTATACTAAGCCTATTAACAAATTTTATATTATGGGGGCTTATGGTGGTGGATTTGATGGGTTCGACGTTTGTGCCGATATGGTTTTGTACACATTATCTTTGGGATACCGTTATATGGCGATAAATGTCTTTTATGACGTTGTAAATAATCCTGATGCTGAGATTCATCTTAGTTCCCCTACAGCAATGGTCGGGTTCTCCACGTTATATAATCCTATGGATAATATAGCGGGGCATACAATGGCCTTGAGCGATTTCCTTGAATTGGTCCAACAGAATGCGTTCTCGACGAATTCGCCGAATCCTGGTGACCCGTTTTTCCTTCATATCTTGCCGGGATATAAAACGGCGGCATCAGGAACCGGAGGTTCAGATGACAATACTTCCAAGTTGGCTAGCAAAGGATATAATACACAGTTGAATTCGCAGATTGAACAGGCACTTAGTCTTATAAGGGGAACAAATAGGGCTTCAGGACAGATTACAGAGAAGACGCCGATTTCTAGCATTTTAGGTCAGATAGTGGTTGTCATGGACGGGGATTCGACGGCTGGAAATATGACGACGAATTTGCAAAATATGATAGGGCTTAATATTCCTTCTTCTAGTCTATTGATGGCGGCGTCTTTTCAAGAAGCCAAACCAGTGGACTCAAAGTTCAATATAGTTCTCCCTTTTGGTGAAAATGGTTCTATACTAAATAGTATTCCTCCTTATACTACTCTTTATGACAAATACAAAATAAATATTACGGCGGTTTGTCCGTGGGAGAGTAGATTTGTTTTTACATCTTCTATTTTGGGACCATCTAATTTGGGTGATTATGAGAAGATGTTTTATAATGAGGGAAGTAGTGCTTTCCGGGGGCTGCGCTAATCCCCTGGCCAGGGCGCTCCCTACGGGTAGCGCCCAGCGGTGCCCTTCGCGAAGCAATAGGGGGCACTGGACCCCCGCTAGGCTCCGCCATTTCATTCAATATTTTCCTTCATGATTGTCAAGAAGATATAATATGCTATGGTTTATATGATAGACCCTCAAAATAATATAAATATAAAAATTTATATTATTGAAATGGACAGAGTCGAACAGATGAAAAAAATCCAGAAGGAGGGCTTGGAATTATTTACCAAGAAAAATGCCGATTACGGCGATGCCTTTGCCAAGTACGGAATTATCGGTGTTCTTATGAGAATCGAAGATAAATTACAGAGGTCGATGACTATAACCAAGAGTGGGGTCAATTTAGTGAATGACGAAGGAATCAGGGACACATTGATTGATCTACATAATTATGCCGCTATGGCTTTGATTTTAATGGATGAACCAACGCCTGATGAAATATAGAATATTTATATCTTCTTGACAATCCTGAAGGAAAATGGCGGAGCCTAGCGGGGGTCGTCCAGGGGGCTATTGCTTCGCTAAGCCCCCGGATTGACAGTTCCAAAAAAATATATTTATATAACTACCTACTTATCTACCTACTACCTAACTATTTTTATTTTTCATATAAATCAATAACAACATCAACTCACTTCTTAAATGTCCAATGTGTGTGAGGAAACAATCCCCAATGTCTTATTAAAGACACAAATATCACCGCCATGTCCATATGTCTTATTGATATCACGTAGGCACCCATTCGCGTAATCTATAAGTCCATCAATTTCATCCATAATAGACCTATCCCTACTATTCGGGTTGGCCTGAAGAAATCGCAGATATCTCATAACAATATCGGACGCGGCCGTGGCAACCAAGCGGTAAACATCCTGGACTTCAGTATGTTTACTATGTTTTTTCTCCGCCTGCTGGAGCAGGCTTTTGAATTTCTCATCATCGAGGTCCTTCGTCAAGTAGCGGACGCGAAGGTCACGATTTCTTTTTTCGTAATCTTGGGGTCTAATCTCCACTTGTTGAATATGAGTGATTTGACGAGAAATAGCACTTACCTTCTCCTCGAATCGATACAAATCGTCGCATGCTGCACTGGAATATCCTACGGTTATCCCATCGAAAATAGTCCGGAATTCTTGGACAACGGTTCGTGCGTTGAACTGAGCGTCGCACGGCATTCTATCAAGCGGGTCCCTCGGGACATCGCCATTGGTTCGGCGGAGCCACTCGTAGTAATGCGGATTGTGGATTTTTTTCTCGATGGCCCCTGTCCTGAAACTGAACGCAATATGGCATTGTGTGCACCAAATTTGGTCGCAACCGTCGATTTTAAAAATCGGAACGGCGCATTTTGGGCACGGTTTCGTCTCAGCCTTCAGCGCCTTTACGGACTCCACGTCATTGGGGTCGCAAGTATGCGCTTCTGTCTTTGACTTGCCGATGATTGCGTGGCAATCCGCACAGCACCAGGTCTCACACATTCCGCACTTATGCTGACTGCTGAGGAATCCCCGGCAGTCATCTACAGGACATGGCTTGACGAACTGTTTTCGGGTTCTTTCGTCCTCTGTTCCTTCGGCTCCTCCTTCTGTAGCATCATTAATCGCCGCAACCGGGTCCCGATTTAGTCTCTCTATCATAATCTTCATTTGGGCCTGCCTTCTCAGCAATTCCCGGATTTGTCGGCTAATATCGTTAATTTCATCTGTAAGAATCTTCTTTCGGAAAATCGCCTCGACGTAAGGCTGAGTTGCCGGCAAGAGTGCTCGTTCCCTGTCAAAAATCACATCCTCTCGGTGTTTTTTGAAGGGTCCGGTTATGAATGACAGAGGGAAGGAGTCAGACAGAAATTTTCGTGTCCACTCTCGACCGCATTGTCCGTTCATGCACTTTGGGGTAGATTCACCCAGGATGTAGGTCTGGCAGCAGGCCCTACAGGACCCATACTGGCAGTACATGCACTGGACTTCTTTCCGAGTGGTTTTGTTGTAGGATTCGCAACAGATAGAGCAGGTAGTCATGGTTGTTTTTGAGTCAGCGCGTGAAAAGAGATGTTACTGGTCCGGTCCAAAAAAAGATTATCAATTTTCCGGGGGCGGAACCCCCTGGCCAGGACGCCTTCGGCGCCCAGCTGTGCCCCCTCTCCGCGCCGAAGGCGCTCAGCGGGGCACTGGACCCCCCATTCTTAGTGAATTTATATATATTTTTTGATGGAGAACAGAATTTTAATCGAGGAAAATGAATCCAGGAAACCAATCGAGGAAAATAAATCCAGGAAACCCAATCGAGGAAACCAATCCAGGAAAATCAATCCAGGAAAATCAATCCAGGAAATCAATCCAGGAAACCCAATCGAGGAAACCAATCCAGGAAAATCAATCCAGGAAAATCAATCCAGGAAATCAATCCAGGAAAATAAATCCAGGAAATCAATCCAGGAATATTTTCTACAGAATATTATTTTGTTTTATTTTGTATAAAAAAAATTAACGAAAATTTAACGAAAATCTAACGAATTCGTTATTTAGGAAGTAATATAGATATTTAATGTTCATTATTTTATAGAAGAACATGGTTGAATATATTTGTGATATATGTAATAAGAATTTCAAACAAAAAGGTCATTATGAATCTCATAAATCCAGAAAAATACCATGTAAAAAACATGTTAGTCCAATAGAAAATAAATTTATAACTACCATCGAAGAAATTGTAGAAAAAAAAATCCACGAAGTTTTGTCAAAAAGAAATATAAATATAGGAATCGATGAAGGAATAATTGGTGGAGTCATTGGAAATAAAATTGAAGAAAAAGTAGAAGAAAATGTAAATAAAATATCACCTTCAACAATTGAAAAAATGGAAATCATCAAACCTTTTATGAAATGGGTCGGCGGAAAGACTCAAATTATCAACGATGTTATGGCCCTCTTTCCAAAGTCCATGAATAACTACCACGAACCCTTTCTAGGAGGTGGAAGTGTTCTTCTTGCCCTCCTTAGTCATAAAGAATCCGGACTATTGAATATCACTGGAAAAATATATGCAAGCGACTTGAATTCGAATCTTATAGGATTATACAAGAATATCCAATCTGATGCGGATGCCCTAATATTCGAGGTCAAAAAGATATCGGATGAATTCGCAAAATGCAATGGAACCGTGGTCAATCGCAAAGCGACGACGATTGAAGAAGCCATGACTTCGCCTGAATCATATTATTTCTGGATTCGGTCTCGATTTAATTCTCTATCGAAAGAAGAACGGACTTCTCTTCCAGCATCGGCCATGTTGCTCTTCATGAACAAGACGTGTTTTCGAGGAGTTTATAGAGAGGGTCCAAAAGGATTCAATGTCCCATTTGGAAACTACAAAAATCCTTCGATTTTGGATGAAGAACATATCAAGACGGTCTCTAGATTAATCAAAGACGTCGAATTTACTACTTGCTCCTTTGATTATGCTCTTTCTAGAATTACGGCCGACGATTTCGTATATCTTGACCCGCCTTATGCTCCCGAGAATGATAAATCCTTCGTGAAATATACGGCGGATGGGTTTAATTTGGACAATCATAAATCATTGTTCGGGATATGTCGGGAAATGTCGTCAAAAAATGTTAAAATGTTAATGAGTAATGCTGAAGTAAAGTTGGTCACCGATGCCTTCCCTTTGCCTGATTTTAATACTAAAATAATATCTTGTAGAAGGGCGATTCATTCCAAGGAACCCGACGCAAGAACAAACGAAGTTTTGATTACGAATTTTTGAACATTTTATCTTTCGTCTTTCGAACATCTTTAATTTTCAAAATCAAGTGGTACATATTTCTTGACAAAAGCCGTGCGCAGATAAAAGGCTCTCGAAGTTGAGCCATGCCCACGACCTTTTGTTCTTGATTGAAGAAGAGTGCCTATTTTTGAATTGAATTTCTCAGTTTCAAGATAATTTTTGCGAATCGCGTTATAATCGGTTTCTAAAATTTCAACTAATTCCGGATAGTCGTCCAAGTCAACCATTTTAGGTGTCCTATACTGGATTTGGTCTCCTTCTCTAAATATAGGAGCATATAGTCCTCTTTTCAGTTTTGTAAATAGTTCAGAATTCTTGAAGTCATTGTCTCGAACATTATTCGAAGAATGCATCCCTATACAGATTGTTTCTTTTGGGACAATTTTTCCGTTTTTCAATTTTTTTAAAGGGAAAGTCTTGAGTTCACCATTTGCTGTATCAAGCTTATCGGATGAGCGAGGTATACCAGTAAGTTCTTCTAATAAATGTCCAGGAAGGCCTTTATTCTTTGTAATAGGTAATGTAAATTTCTTACCTATGATACGTTTGATTTTTTCTTCGACTTCTTCGATGGTTTGCTTTTGGGTGGTCATTATGTATAGTGTCAGGAAAAGATATAATTAATATTTATAAAAAAAAGAAATCAATTTTATATAAATCAAAAAAACCTCCAATAGAGGAACAAATTATATTTTTGTTTTTCTAGCTATTTTTCTTTATTTTTTATGATTTTTCTTTTGTTTTTTATGATTTTTTGTTTTTTTAGATAGAAATCATAAAAACCTAGCTATATATGTGTGAAGCGGTGTCATACCATCTACTTCACCTTGCGAAATTATCCGCTGCGGATTGCTCTATACGCCATCCATTTGTGCCCCTGTCTTCAACACCGTCGTAGTCTTCTTCATCGTATTGCTCTTCGTCTGGTTCAGAATAAGATTCCCATTCTGGATTTCTGAGAATGGCCTCCCTTTTGGATTCCGAAATCCACTCATTTGGTTTCAAGTGCCTGTCCGGTAGCCCATGACGAACAACTTGAGTATTCCAGCGGTCGTGATTTTCAATGAAGTCCATTGCTGAAAGGTCCAATGTATCGCACGGCTCGAAACAACAAGGTTCTTCTTCAGGAGGGTCGACAGCAATGTCTTCTTCTGAAAACGGGCAACGAACGTAGGGCCTAGAAAGCGGTAGGCTCTCCGCTGGTTCGTATTTTTCTTTAAGAAGCTGAAGGTCCCTTCCGTGTTCACGGTTAACATCGAGTAATTCGCGGAACATTTCATCCCGCTGAAGCACCTCGATTTTCATCTTCTTGACCTGGTCTTGTAGAAATTCAACGTGGGTTTTAAGCTCCGCAATCTCGGCGTCTTTATCAAGAGGCGTCGGGCGCATATCGATGTAGCATTCTAATGAGCAATATGTAGGTCCGGCGTATTTACCTTTACCGGAAAGTTTTTGAAAACGGACGGGAAATTCGTAAGGTTTCGGATATGCGTTCGCAATATGCTGGACCATTGGCTTGGAAACTGGCGACCATTCGGAGAAATGAACGAACATGTTTCTACCGTAGAAACAGTTCTCATTCTCAAATTCGATTTTTGAAATGTTACCTAGAGAAGAGAAGTAATGACGAACAATAGTTTCATCCAATTCGTCTGGAATCCACTTGACAAAGATACTACTACCTTTCCCTTTAGCCCAATTGGACCTTTGGGAATCATCACCGGCCTTCAAAAGGGCGGGACTAAAAACGTTCGAAACAGAAGAATTCATGATTGCGTTGTTTTGGTTGCGTGTTGATTCGCGGAAAGGGGTACTACTGGTCCACTTCAAAAAAAGAAAATCAATTTTTTACGGGGGGCTGCTATGCTTCGCTAACCCCTGGACGACCCCCGCTTGGCTCCGCCATTCAATCCGGGGGTAAACCCCCTGGACGACCCCCAGGCTCCGCCATTTATTTTAAGAGAACAAATCCTTCCTCGAATATGGGGGTAAACCCCCATACGCCCCCGGCTCCGCCAATATTTTCTTTATGACATCCATTAAGAATTATTCCTTCCTCGATTCCTAGATTCTTTTCATGATGTCAAGTAGGATTAATTCCTTCCTCGATTCCTAGATTCCTAGATTATTTTCATGATTTGTTCTCTTAAAATGAACGGCGGAGCCGAAGGAGGGGGTCGTAGGGGGAACCTTGGTTCCCCTACAAAATTGATTGCCTTTTTTTGAAGTGGACCAGTAGTACCCCTTTCCGCGAACCAACACGCAACCAAAACAACAATGACACAACTTGATATTCACGATTCAGTCTTTCACGCTATCGGCGCAGCAATGGCCGCCGAAGATCCTAGAGATACCTACGTTTCATTACTGGATTCCGCAGTTCATCAATTGGGTAGTGCGCAAGACGTCGCCTACACCAATAAAATCGAAACCGCTGAATACATTGAATGGAATCTAGCGATTTTCGATGGCCACGGAAGCGAACGCGGGATAAATCCCTATACAGGTGTATACGAACCCCATAACTTAACCGTTTTAGCATTACAGGATATGATCAATACGAAGCAGATGGACGAAATCTTGAGCCGAGAAATCTTTGGCGAAGAAGATTCGGCGCTTGCCATGCAACGTGCTCTCAGTAAAATTTGTCTCGAAAAAAAGAAGTCTATGCTTCATGTGGGCGCCACGATGGTCCATGTAAAAGTCCGTCGCGAATTTGCTACAAAGAAAATCCTAGTCGATGTTCTTTCTGTCGGCGATTCCGTCGCTTTAATCCATCAAAACGGCAAAAAAGTGCTTCAATCCGTAGAGCACACGCCTTTTAATCCCGATGAAATAGCGCGCCTCATCGAAGAAAAACGAATTGTCAGCGAAGATAAATCAGTTTCTCAGGGTATGGGATTCGAGATGCTTGATGCCATTACGCTTTGCCCTCGACCCGGCAAATACATAACTGTCGGCGGCGTCCAGCTCGCGATGACTCAGTCGATTGGCCACATCCGATATTCGCCTTTTCACCAAGATGATGTCGGGGTCTTTGGATTGGCTCCTTACAAGGCGCATATGGAGTTCACTGAATCCGACAAGCTCAATATCAAGCTTTTTAGCGACGGCGTTTCGGATATGATTGTCCCAGAGACACTGATTGATGACCGGTTCTTCATGATTCGTTCGAACGCAAGAAATACAGCGGAGTTTGCAAAAAATCGTTGGCAAAAAGAGTGGAGGGCTACTACCAAGACAAGATGGAATGAACATATCAGCAATAGTATGCCATTGGAATTTAACCTTACAAAAATCGGCGCCGATGATATTTCTTGCGTGTCTTTGATTCTGGAGCCTGGAACTCCCGCGTAGATATATTCTTGAGAAGTTGTCAAAAATGTATTATTATTCATAATCGTATTTAATAGCTAGATTATTCCCAACCTATGGCACAAAATAAAAAATGAATTTGCCGATATAGCAACTGGGAATGACCTGGGCAAGGTCTTTTTTTTGGCCTTATATAGACCCACATTATACAACTATCAATTATATCTTCATGACACCCCCTAAGAAAATCTATGTATATAATAAATATACATGGACAATAAAAAAATATGTAATGAAGAAATGACTGTTCCAGAATGTGAATTGGCTATTTTAAGACATTCCATAGATGAAACTGAATCGATTCAAAAATCCAAAATAGCAAATGCCGATGATGTGAAACGCATGATAAATATTTTAGAAGGGTTTTTAAGAAAGAAAAAGAGTATTTGTTATGGAGGTTCGGCCATTAATAATATTCTTCCTGAAAATGCGCAATTCTACGACCGTAGTATAGATATTCCCGATTACGATTTTTTTTGTTTGCGCCCATCCATTGATGCCAAAGAGTTGGCCGACCTTTATTTTAAAGCAGGATTTACAGAAGTAGAAGCCAAATCAGGAATCCACAAAGGGACTTTCAAAGTATTTGTGAATTATATACCTATCGCGGATTTAACACAACTCAACCCGAAAATTTTCAAGTCCATTCAAAAAGATGCCATCGTTATCGATGGAATCTATTATGCTCCCCCGAATTACTTAAGAATGGGGATGTTTTTGGAATTATCTAGGCCCGCCGGAGATACATCTCGATGGGAAAAAGTTTTCAAGCGTTTGAATTTATTAAACGAATATTATCCTTTGAAGGCTCCTTATAATTGTCAAAAAAAGGCAAATCCAAAAGATGGTCAAAAAGGATTCGATGAGGACAAAGTTTTCGTTATATTACGGGAATCATTATCGGACCAAGGCGTCGTTTTTTTCGGCGGATATGCCGCGTCTCTTTATACAAAGTATATGGGAAAAGCATATAATAGGCGTATTCCAGATTTCGACGTCATTTCAGAGGACATCAATAAATCCGCAAATATAATAAAAGAGCAATTGACGGAAGCTGGAATCCGTGGTGTCCAGACCATATATCATAAAAATACGGACGATGTTATTCCTGAGCATATGGAGGTTCTCATAGGAAAACAGAGAGTCCTTCTTATTTTTAAACCACTGGCTTGTTATAATTATAATGAGATACAATTGGGCGGGCATTCTATAAAAGTAGCAACCATGGATACTATGTTGAGTTTTTATTTGGCTTTCGTTTATTCAGGGGAGGCCTATTTTGATTCTGACCGAATAATGTGTATGGCACAGATGCTTTTTGACCTAGAGCAAGACAATCGCGTAAACCGCAAAGGACTTTTGAAAAGATTTTCCGCCAATTGTTATGGCGAACAACCGACATTAGCCACAATTAGAGCGGAGAAATCGGAGAAATTCAAAGAGTTCAAAGAAAAGGGAGTCAAGCGAGGTTCTCCTGAGTGGAACGAATGGTTCTTCAAATATTCTCCACAAGAGAACGAGAATACAAATAAACGCGGTTTCAATCCGCGCACCCAAAAACGTAGGCGTGTAAAAAGACGGCGGACAACTATTCGAAGCCTGTTTTTTTAATCTAATAAAGAGACCACCTTATGAATGGAATAATAAGAGAACGCAAACAATACACTCTTTATGACCAACCCCAATAAGTTGAAATTGCCATCATCATTGTAAATCGACAAAAAAGAAAATCGTTTGAAAACTAACGTGTTCACAATCGGCAACTGATATACGAAATACAATAGAGCCAATAAAATAGGAATCTGGAATTCGTCAAGCCAGTGTTCTCTCTTTTTTTCGCGCATTTTCTTTTCTTCGTATTCGCGAATCTTGCGGTCTTGCGTTTCTTGATATTCTTGGATGTAATCCGCCGTTACTTTCGGCGGAGGAATATAATTCGGCTGTATTTGTTCGTCTTGGGTATGATGGCCGATATTCATAGGAATATCTCTTTGTGGTAGACGCTGGTTTATTTCGTCGAACCCACCATTATATTGGCCTCCTTGATGAGGGCCCCCTTGTTGTGGGGCCCTACCCTGAGTATGTTCAGGGGGCATTATTCCTCCGGGAGGCGGAGGAGGCATCCCGTAGGGATTCGGATGGATATCCATGGGCATGTAGGTATTGCTAAAACCGCCATCTAGGCTGGGCCCCATTTGAGCAACTCCTTGAGACATCTGCCGAACAGGTCCTTCTGGCAAATCGACTATTCTTGTCATAGAAATATTATCGGCCGCCATAATACAATATATTTGGGATATATTGTCTTCTATTTACCGCATTTTATTACGTAGTCGCTTCTCAGTAATTGCTGAGTTATAGGGGGTTCCCGAGCTTTGCACCATCAAGAGGGTAGGATTTCTTCTTGACCTAGAGTGAAATATCTATGACCGATTTTTCCAAGTTATTTATTTCTGCTAATCTGTCCAGAATATTGAAATTGCGGATAACCATAGACATCGAAATATGAAGAGATTGTTCAAATTCAAATATTTTCTTTTTTGACGGATTATAATAACAGTGTCGGTTGTCATGAAGGCATAATATATTAGTATCTTCTTGACCTTTTATGAAATCTTCTATTTCGGTGTCTAATTCCGTCCAATCGACTATTATTTCACAGCCTGGTTTTATGGCGACTTCTATAAAACACCAAGAGTTTTCTAGAAAATATAATGGGATTTTCATTTTGGTTTTTATCTACTTTATATACCACTTGGTTTGTATATATTTTTTTTTCAATTTTGTATAAAAAAATGAAAACTTCCAGAAGGTTGTCAAGAAGGGTTTATTATACTTGGGGTTTGGTAGAACCCAAATCGACAGTCTTTCTCGTTGGGTCGCATGTGGTAGGATGGAGTGTGTATTTATAACATTCTTCGCCGAATTTGAATGTCTGGCCGTCGATTTCGTCTATTAGGGGGCCATTGAAGTTAATACATTGTTTTCCGTTGCATGTTTTATAAAAAAGTGTCGCTAAACCGATACCTAAAATAACGGAAATTAAAAAAACACCTATAGGTGTATTCAAAAGGCGCTTGAGATTCATTTTCTATATTGTGATATTTTTCTGGTCAGGAAATTTTTGATGCGGTTTTTGGTGGTTAATTTGTTATGTGTTTTGTTTTTATGTAGGGTTTTTCTGTTATTTGTTGTATGATACTTACGGGTATTACCGCCTCTACTAGATTTAAACCAGTCAAACAATCCGGTGGCAGGTTTTGCTAGTCCTATAAGACGTTGTGCTGCTTTTTTTGCTTTTGCTTGTTGTGCGTTTTGTTGTGCTATGAACGCAGCATGGTCTAATGCGGCAATTTCAGGGTCTGATTCAATATCGCTACTATCTAAATAAATCGGTGTGCTCTTTATTGCTTTACGCGGGGATTCAGTTACCTTTAGATTAGGAACTGAAGAAGTTGATTGACCTGATACACGCGCCCTTAATTGGGCTTCATCTTCAGATATAGGGTAAATCCTTGATTTTGTAAGTTTGCCGAACGAGTTTGGTCTACTACGTAGTAAACGTCTTATTGATTCAGAATCTGATTGTGTTCTGGTGATAGAATGCCGCATAGCATCCGTTTCTAAAACTCCTTGATGAAAAGTACTTAGACCTTGGCGCATTATACCAGTTTTTGTTTGACCAACAAATTGTTGTCCTTGTTCTGATAATATTCGTTCATTAAAATAATGAGCACGTCCTTCCGCCTGATTTCTTCTTATTAATTGATTTACGATACCATCTAACCGCTGTATTTCTACATTATCCTCCGTATCATCGGTGTTTAATGATTTTATTAAACGTTCTGATAAATATGTATCAAACTCGCTTCCAACCTTATCTGAGCTTACCAGATATGATTTTTTTCCACCTATCGAACTATTCAATACTTCTAGTAAAAGTTTTTTAAAATTTACGGTTAATTTTGGAGGAATTGCTAATCTATTTGATTGGTGTATGAAATAATTATATAATTTATCTAATGTTTCATTTAATTTTCTACTTCCAGAAAATGATAAATTACGAAATTTTTCTAATTCATCAGTGCTTAATTGTTCTAATGCGCCTTGAAGAGGGTCACCAGACATAGGCCTTCTTTGTTTTTCTCTCCATTCATCCAATAGTTGTTGAATTGTTTTTCCATTGACAGATGTAGTTGTTTGTACTGTAACTCCAGATTTTAATATAGTCGTGCTTCTATCTGGTTTTAGTTTTCTATGTTCTTCTATAAATGTTGGTACTGCCGCAATCGGGGCTGCCTGGTCCCATTCACTTGTAGAAGTAATCGCTACTTTAGTTGTAGCATTTTCACGTATATGAAGATTTGATAATGCGGTTAAATCAGAAGCTATTAATTGGAGTTGTTCTTCATCAATACCTAAATTTAATAATATTGCTAATCCCCTCATATCAGGATTTAATACAGTATAATCGCAAACTACGACTTCTGCTATATTATCAGCTGCTAATCCTCTAGTAGAAAGTTGCCCGTGGTGCCGCGGTATTTGTTCTGCTGGTAATGATAAATAATTTCTAGGACCACCAAAATGTGTGCGGTGTATAATTGCGTCTCTTCTTAAAAGTTCTACACTTACACAGCATCCTGTATATCGTGGAACTTTAACCATTGCTTCGTATTGGTTTCTACAATCTTCTATAATACGAATTAATATAGCATAATCCTCACTATCGAATGTTCCGTTAGTTAATAATCCATTAAAAATATATCGTAACGCAGGAATATCTGTCGGGGCTAAATCATGCCCACATAACATATCAATCAACGCAGCCATAAATTCAACTTTAGCCAAATCTTCATGGAATTTGGAATCTGGGTCTATAGGTATGTTATTAAGTGGATGAGTGAATGCTTCAATTTCTTGAACCATAAATACAGCAGAATCTAAATAATCCATTATAATTTCATGTTCTTCACTAACCTCGTGAAATTTTTTTAATTTTTTTAAAATGTGTTTATAATATTTGTGGCTCAAACGATCATTTAATAATATTAATAATTCAACGAATTCTTCTCGTTTTGATTTAAGAAGATTTAAATCTGAAAAAACATTATTTGGTGTTAATAACTTTTCCGGAAAGTGTTTATTCACAAAGCTTGTAATGTAACCTGATATTATTAAGATTTGGTGTAATATTTTCTCTATACTATCATCACTATATCTTAAAGTTGATAACATACGAGTTACACTTGTATAATCATTATTAATTGCTGCTGAAAGTATAATAGCGTTTAATGATTCCTCTATAGTTTGTACTCTAACTTCGGCCATAAACGAATTTTTTTGTTTTCTAGGACATACAACTTTTGCGGATACATGATGAGTTTTAGCTGTTCTAAGAAGTAAACTACATACCGCAGCACATATATGGTCTGATGTAATAAATTTTTGTAAATATCTATTTGATATTTTCTCAAATGGAGTTTCAAAATGTTGCTGTGATAGTTCACGTCGATGTGAAATATTATCATGAATACTTCTTAATGATTCAGCAAACTGTGCTATATCAGAGCCGGATTTTAACATAATAATTTGTAATAGTTGTAATAATTTTAATGATTTTAGATTTTCTGAATCATTAGATACCAAAATAGCATCTACTGCTGCCATTATTAAATTATTTATAAAAACCTTGTCATCTGAAGCAGCAATCCACCAACCGCGTCCGGCTTCAACTTCAAATTCGTCTTTTTCATCTTCGTCTGCTTGTTGTCTAGATAATTTGGCTAATTGCGGATTTGAAAATTCTGGATTTCTTACTAATTTAAATTTAGTCCATGTTTTGTTTAAGTCATCAACACTTTTAAATTTGTATCTTTTTAGAATTTCTATCATATTCGTAGGATTTTTTGATGCTAAACAATATTCTATAATATTGAAACATCTTACTCCACAACCATACAAAACAGCACCTGGAGTGCTGTTTTTTCGTGAAGCAATCACATGACCTGTTAGATTCGTAAATCTTCCCCATCCTCCAACACCTGTATCATCTGGAAAGGTTGTATAATATTCTTTTGTTGGTTCACCTGTGCTTTTTGATGTCTGTAAATCAGATGTACTTAACTGTGTTATATCAACTATTAATGAAAGGTCTACTTTTTTAGGAGTATTAACTTTGACTGGGTCTTCTCCTGTTAATCTTTCTTGACGTCTAACTTGTTTATTTTTGCTTTTTGGTGGCATAATATATATATATATTATTACATTAATTTTGTGCGGGGATTTTCGTTATCTCGCTATCCGCTGGACACTTAACCCCTTCTTGTTTTATATCGAAACATGTCCCCGTTGCGTCTTTATATTGTATATAATCTACATTATCCGGTTTGGGATAAACATAGACAACTCGTTTGTCGGCCTGATAAATATAAACGAAGAATAATCCAATCGCTAAACTAATAACAAACACCGGAATATTGATAAATTTTAATAAACCCATTATAATTTATCTTGTTATTTTTTATTTTCATATATTCTTCATCTATTCTTCATCTACTTATTTCTTTCCCTTCTTTCCTCCCTTTTTTCCTCCCTTCTTAGACCCCTTATGGGTCGGTTCCGGTTCGGCTGATAACCAATCGTCATCAATAGGAACAACAGGTGCCTTGCTCTTTTCCTGAACGCCGTCTTCATCCTTCAATTTGAAAACATATTCATTAGGTGCTCTCGATTCCAAAATAACATTCGCTCTCTGTTGGGCCTCTAGAGCATCTTGCGTAGCTTGTTCTTGCCTCTCCTGCTGTCGTTGGGCCAATTTCGCCCTCATTTTGTCTTTATGACTCTGTTGGCTCATCATTGCATTCATTTTCGACATATTGAGATTGGCTCCTCCCAATCCCATATTCTTCATCATCCCCTTCATCATGCTTTCGAATTCTTTTCCGTTCCCTGAACCCTTCATCTTCGTCATCATCTCGCTGACCTCCTTCATAATCTCCTCTTGAGAAATCGACCCGTCCTTCATTTTATCATCCAATTTCGAACCAATCTTCTTGACCAAATCCATTATTTTTTTCGGGTTCCTCATCATCTTTTTCATTATATCGGCAGTATTCGTTGCGTCGCCGGAGCCATCATCGAACATGTGCATGACATCTCCGCTTAACTCTTCAGCTAGTTCTTTCGCCAATTTCCCGATTTTTCCGTCAAAAAGACCCTTGATATGGTTATGAAGGTCATCCGCTGATGGGATTTCTCCTTCGCCCATATTTTCTTCTTGACCTTCTGCACCGCCTTCTGCACCGCCTTCTTGAGAAAAACCATCGAACATCTCTTCGAATGCCTTTTCCATATCAGGCATTCCTTCTTTAGAAACGCCCTTAAAGAAATCAGTAAGACCCTTAATCGTTTCCGCCAATTTATTTTGTAATTCATCTTCACCTATACCTTCGAATAAACCTGCTGTGTCTCCAAAAGAAGCCGGTGATTTGATATTTCCCATAATAGTAACAAGAACCAATTGGAGGTACTTCCAGATGGCCTGTTTCGTGTTCTCACTTATCCCTTGAGCATTAAATAGCATTTTAAAATCCACATTGGGCAAGAAGAATGTATTCACAGTCGAATCAGCTAAGAAAATCTCTTCATTCTGATAAAGAATGTCGAAAAATCGTTCCGGGTATGTTGTCAAACAGAATTGATATAGTGGGTTTATGTTAGAGCCATCATCCGGATTTAGAGTGTCCCATAAATAAACATATTCCGGGAAAGTCGTCGTTAAATCTGCTAAAAAATCACGGATGACTTCAGGAAACTTTTCAGGGATATCCATTTATACAAGGGTGTAATATTTTTTTTAAGTTTTTTTATCTGGATATATAAATGTCGCAAATTGTGGATCCTGATTTTGTGCAATCACTTGAAGAAGGAAAACCAAAACCAAAATCAGAAGAAAGACCATCATTAGTAGAAGCATCGGCATCAGCATCATTAATAGATGAAGAAAAAACAAAATTAATTGAAGAAATTGAAAGAGAAAAAGCTGCATCGGAAAATAAATATGAAAAATTTTTAGAAAAATGGATTGATGACATCCCTTTAATACAAATGTGTAAAGTAGAATTATTATTATCTACTTATAGGACTGCTCCTGATGCTTCTATTTTTCTAGCAAATTTATTTAGTGCTGGATTACCGAAGCAAGCAGAACCATTAACCCGAATGGTTAGTGGAGAAAATACTGAACGAGAAGATTTTCAAGTATTAGCATGTGAATATAAAGATAATTTATTGAGTTTAATAATTGTTATGCTTAAATATTTATTGAAAGATTCTGATTTTATCGATAATCCTTCATTGAATCAAGAAAAACATGATACATTTGTAAAAAGAATAAAAAAAATTTATAAAATTTTGACAAATTATTTTATAGGTGGTCCGAATTTATCAGAAAAATCCGAACAAGACAGATTTCCATTATATAAATCGAAATATGCTCATTTATTTTATAAAGAAACTGAAGGAACTAGTTTGTTTGGTTGGTTTGGTAGAGGCGGTTCTATAAAAAAGCGGTCAAGAAAAAGCAAAAGAACGCGTAAATCCAAGGCATTATACCGCGGATGAAACCTTCTCCGCCAAAATCTGGCGAATTAATTCAGCATCTACTTCTTCCGATAAATTATCGATAACCTCTTGCGTCATAGGTTCTCGATTATTCAAATTATAAAACGTCTGACAGAAATTATGAACTATATCATGATTCTTCCTGTCTAATAATTTCTTCTTGACCTCCGCCTGGACGCTTTGATTTACTGCTTCTAACGATTTTTTCGCTAGGTTCTCATCCGTATACCAAGGATTTCTAAATTTCTCAGTGGAAATGAGAACATCGCAGATTTCCGGTTTAGAAATAATCGCGAATTCGGCTGATTCAGCAAAAGATTTCTTGAAAGCAGCAATTATTTTGTCGGGAATAACCGGACTAGTTTCCATAAGGCGGTCGAATTCTTCTTTCGACATTTTTAACATATGCGAAACAGCGATTCGTTCATTGGGATGTTTTGTCAATTCTATTTTGATATTTCTGTAAAATTTGTCCCACGAAATACTGCTTACTCTATGCGCCTCATTCAATTGCGTTATTTTAAGAAACTGCTGGATAGTGCTTATTATCCCACCTGCTATATTAATTGCTCCGACACCCATAGTAAAAATGGCTTGATATTCTTGTGGAACACGTGTCTGAGCAAAATTGGCAGTCCCTGCTAGTGTCGAAATAATAATACATGGAATCGTATACCATGCGTTCAAACTCGAATATAGCACATTCGCTTTTGTATGAAGCCATCTATAACACATGGCTTTGTCGGCCCATTCCGCTAAAATACGTTCATGCTCTACAGACCATTCATATTTGTCAGGTATAGTAATCATTTCTTCAATCTTTTCGGTTGTCGGTTTATCTTTCGTTTCTTCGGCCATTATATACAATAGAGATTTTTTATTGGCTTTCGAACGAATGACCCGATTCAAATCCTTTTCTTCAGATAAATAAATGGAGGACCGTCTTTCTGTCTTAAAGAACACATTCGGCGAAATCATCGATTTAAAAGAAGGAAATATAACCGGATTGAAAACTCTGGATAATAGGATCCAACAGATAAAGACTCTATACAGTGATTTCATTCAAACGAACAAAGACCAGCTCTTCGTGTTCTCGCTAGATGCGTTCCATTTCCAAAGCAAATTGGTCGATTTGGAATACGAAGATATGAACAGGATGTTTCTTTCTATAACTAACCGGATGTATTGTGATTATTATAAGTTGTTCAAGATAATCGTTTTGTATGTCAATGAGAACATCCCCGATAAGAAGTTAACAGAACTTATCAAAGTCCACGATAATTTCCCAGTGTATAAGGATTTAGAACCCTTTCGACAATATGACTTTCAGTATATCCAGAGTTTACACGAGATTATTTTAGTCATTCTTACTTATATTCATACGTTCATAACGAATAAAGAACACGATTTGAAGGTATATCAAACGAAAAACCAGATTGGGCTTCATATAGATAGTTTTGTAAGCACGTTCTCGTTTAATACCGTAATGATGAACCAACGTGCGCTCCTTTTTATAAATTATATCGAGTTCTTTCATAAAACCCACACGAAATATTTGAAACGATTTACTATAAAACTGAACCTGATGTTGAGTCAATTAAACCATGATATTAAACTGGATAATCCTACAGAGAAAAAAACGGCGAAAAAAGATATGTTAGAGGATTTGAAAGAACATAACTTAGACAGAAAATTATTGAGAGAACTCAAGGTTTCTATTGCGGACGATTCATCGACATCTGGTTCAGGGGGTCCCCGTAGTAAATCCAATTCGGGGGATTCGATTGTACAAGAACAATATGATATAAATAATACAGAAACCGTTTCTGATTTGAGTGATGATGCGAATCAATCAAATAAAATCAAGGCTAAATTCGTGATTAGTCCAGTAGATAATACATTGAATACAATTAACCCTTTTGATAATATTCTTACAAGCCCGATTACGAGTCCATTAGTAGAAACCAACGATAAATCTACAGAAGAACTTATAGAAAAACTCATAGGAGAACTTACAGAAGAAGGCTTTTCTAATGAATTTATTGAAAACCCAGAAGATACAATCAATCTACTTGACCTACATGAGAATATAATCGCATAAATAACATATAAATATTTTCATATGTTATTATAAGATGTCCATTGTTCTCTTCGTTTTCTTATATTTCTTTTTGACATTCTCCGAAGGATTCATAAAGAAACCATTCATACAAGATTCGAGAACATTTATAAAATCTACGAATCCCCTTTTCAAAAAAATCCGGGGATTCTACGGACTTATTGGACCCAATATAAATAAAACCAATATAGATAATCTGTATGACCTTTTTACTGGCGATGGAATAATACAGGGAATTTTCTTTCAAGAAGAAAATATTACTTTTGTAAAACATTTTGTGAGAACCGAAAAATTAGTCCATGAATCTATCCATGGAAAGTTCTCCAAAAATATTCTTATGACTCCGTTCTATGTTTTATTGAATAAACTGGGATTTATTCCCAATATTCTTGGTCTAGCAAATACAGCCATATCAAAATTCGGCGACAAAATATTTGCTCTTTTTGAAAGAGATTATCCGTATCAAATCGGAATAAATTTCGAAAATCAAACTATCTCGACTGTCAAGAAGATTCATATTACGGGATTGGACCATTTCTGTGGTCATTCGAAACTTGTTTTCGATGAAAGTTCGAAGGAATATTCGGATGAAAGTTCGGATGGGTCCCAGATTAGGCCTCCTGTTGGGCCTCCTGTTGGGCCTTCTGTTGGGCCTCCTGTTGGGCCTCCTGTTGGGCCTTCTGTTGGGCCTCCTGTTGGGCCTCCTGTTGGGCCTCCGGAAGTCCATTCAATAGATTACGAAGTCATCCATAAAACCGTCGATTATTATAGGTTCTCCCAAGAATTCGGTATCCTTAAAAAAACCCAAATAAAAACCGAATATATTCCTATCGTCCATGATTTCGTAGTGTTTAAAAACAAATTCATTTTCTTGGATGCGCCATTCAAATGGGATTGGACACAAAAAATCCCCGTCGTTTTCGACCGAAGCAAACCTAGTTATATATATCTTTATGACAACACGGAGAACATCCTTCGAAAAATCCCATCTAAATCCCCCGGATTTTATATTTTCCATTACGCGGATATCGAAGAAATAAATAATAAAATAAACATATATGCGCCTGTTTATGACAATATAGATTTTTCTTCTATGGATATTTCTGGAAAATATAGAAAGATAACTATTCATAAAGATTCATTCATAACTCATAAAAATCCAGTGTTGGAGAACATGAATCTAGATTTCCCTCAAAAATGGCGTTCGTATGTTATTTTACGGGGTATAAAAGACGGAAAAATAACCGAATTCGTAGTTTGTAAGGGACTTACAATTATTACAAAAATCAAACTACCGGAAAACAGATTCTTTTGTGGAGAACATTCGATAGTAGAAATCGAAGGCCGACCATACTTAGTCGGGTTCTCCTATGATAGATTAGATAAAGGATACATATGTATTATCGGTGTATTCACAGAAGAATATGCCGAGATGGTCTTGGACTATTCACTTACAATTGGGTTTCATTCTATATTTCTTTCATCAGATTCTTCCACAATGTTCTCTTCTTCATCATTAGAACCTTCATCAGAATCATAAAGAGAAATATCTTCATTTATTTCATCCTCTTCGTTTGAAAATCCGTCTAGGTTAGAGCCTTCTCTTTGAATATTATTTTCATTTTGTAAAAAGGAATCTGTCGGTCCTTCATACGGTATCATTCTATCAAGGTCATCATATATTTCTGTAAAATTGAGTGGTGATTTAATGGACCAATATTGTTTTCCATTAAACATAAAAGAAATGGAGGAGAACTTCCGGGTTTCTACAATGTCATAAAGATGGTCTATTTCCCCTGGATTATCAAATAAAAGAGTGGGGTTCTCTTCAATATCAACGAAACAAGCAAATCTTTTTATTTTTGGAATAATGGGGTCTATAGGAAGCGACGAAAAAAGGGGGAAATTTCCTATCTTATCGTGTTTAATAGAAGGAACCAATAAATCGACGGTTTCATCTGCGGTTTGTTCTACGTTATCGAAATCCACAGATAGTCCGAAGAATCCCGATGAAGAAGGAGAACATAGGAACAAAACATAGGGGGACGGTAAAATAGAATTATCTGACGTTTTTTTAAGTTGGTAAAAAGATTGGTCGATTCCGGTAGATTGAGAAGTAGCAACGGTCTTAAAGAATGATATGATTGAATCGTCAATATTAATATTTCTTAATTGGTAAAGAACGAGAACCTCATAAGGAGATACCCAAAAATATTCTTTGTCTTCTCCTGGTTTAACTCCTATTCTAGTTGCGTCGTAAGTTAGCCATAGGTTCTCTTCAGTAGTGAAGAAGCCATTGAATAATTCCGGTGAATAAACGTCGGCAACCGATTCGGTTTCTATATCGAGGGGTCCTACAGGACTTGGAGGGAAGATGTCAAAAAGGGTTGATTTGAATGAGTCTACTACTAGGTTCTCGATATCGTCGACTGACGTCGCTTCTTCTATTTTTATTAGGTCGGGCGCAGATGGGAAAACGAGGCTTTTTTTGGATTTGTCATAAACAGTTAAATATAATAAAAAGGGATATTGACCTTGGCGGACGCATTTGTATATACAGAGGTTCTCCGAATATTCGCCGGGAGGAATATCGTATGACTTTTGTAGGAATTTGAGGTTGTCTACATAATATGATTCACCGAGATATTCATATGTTATTGGTTTTTCTAATGGTTCTGGTTGTATTGGTTGTATTGGTTGGTCGTTCTCTATTGATTCAGTTTCTACGGACTCATCGTCTGATATTTCTTCGGGTTCCTCTTCTTTAACTTCCTCAGGGGCTACTTCGGGTTCATGTTCAGGGACTTCCTCTTTAACCACTTCGGGGACTTCCTCGGGAACCTCCTCTTTAATCTCTTCTTCATGAACCTCTTCGGGGACCTTTTCATTCGATTTTGAAAATGGAAATTCAACCGGGTTCCAAATAGATTCAACCGGTTTTTCTGGAGATGAATTGTATCCCGAAAATGGCGATTCAATCGGTTTCCAAATCGATTCAACCGGTTTTTCTTCTTTATATATCGGACTCGATTTTTCAATCGGAGGTTTCTGTAATTTTCGCCGACGTGGTCTCGAAAAAGAATCAACCGATTTAGCCGGGGAATCCGGATATTCAATAAATCCTTTATGACCAACTCCTGAAAAAGCATTTTGAACATCTCTTTTAGACCTGCTTAATTGATACATATAGTTCTTTAATATATCATTCTATTTTATTTTTTGAAAACAATATAGAAAATATACTTGATATAATGTATCCACCCCCCATCACATACACACAAACAAATGTACGCCGAAGAGTATTTACCCGATGATGCTAACCTCGATTTTGATAATACCGATGTTAGTATCGAATCGACTTCTAGTATGGACACGGTTGAACGTGACCAAAAGAAGCGAACGGAGTTGTATAAACGTTTAGACCCCGATTACTATTCCTTCAAGAGGGTCGAAATGGACCAAGACGGAAATATCCGTTTCCAAAAAGTCCCAGTATATTCCACTCCCATGCAAGGAATCATTCGAAATGCCCCTACTGGAATCAAAGAGGAGCATCGAGCGGGAACTAAGGATGAAAACCTATATTTTACAGTGAAGGACACGGCTATCTTTACCAAGACAGATACAAACAAGGAACCACGCAAACTTTTCTACAGGACCCCCGAGGAATTCGAGAGACATTTCAAGATTGACCTTCCACAAGCAGTCAAGGAGAAGTGGCATAAGAAAAACTAAGCCGGTTAATCATTCTAGACGAATGATTTAGAAAAACCACACTATTATATATAATGAATTTGTTATATATAATATTTACACTTGTTATTGATACACCTAATCCTACAGGACATCCTGCCCTGCCTCCTTTAAACCCCATCCCCGAACCAACAGAAATACCGAAGTTGTCTTATCTAAATCTTAACAATGTTAATTTTCAAACGAGATTCATGGGAATAGACGAGAGGTTTCCTGTAGGAATATATGACCCCGATGAATTTATTCGAATAGCCAAGCTAAATGATTCTTTTGAGAAACTCCAGAAAGTTCAACAAAGGGTCAAAAACAATGGATTTATAGAGGATGTCAAAAAGGATGAATTGATAAATGAGATTTTACAACTCGATGAAATCGACGGATTTAAAATAAAATCGGGCGGTTTGTTTGATGACTGGGAAAGGAATATATAGAATATATATATGCCTACAAATAGTGATTATGATGGTTTTTTTTCCGGTATAGACGGTGTTCCTATGTTCACATATGGTATGATTGCGTCAACCATTGTCGTATTATCCTACATGACCTTTATGGAAGAAAGCCTTCCTGACGAAATAGAACCAGATTCAACTGTATTATCTGCAGCAATTACATCTCCAATACCTCCAGCGTCTTTAATCGAAGGAGAAGAACCGATTCCTCAAGAAGAACCCGCTGCTAGTGAATTGGTTCCCGAAGAAAATGAACAACCTCCTTCGTCTCTTCAAGAAGAAGTTATTAATGATGTAGATTCTCCTCCTCCTTCGCAACCCAAACAATCAATCGGAGGAAAAAACAAAAAACGTCGTATTACTAAACGAAGAAAGCCTCAAGCATAAGTCATGCAAGTGTCAAAAAAGACATTTATTTGGGCCACATCTGCGCCAACAACCACATTATCCGGAACAACTGTAAGATTCCCCTTTTTGTAGCACAAAATAACAGGAACTCCGTTGACAACCCTTTTGGATTTTAAAAGGGCGTAAATATCGAAGTTGTCATCGATATCAATTACTGCTCCCTTAATCGTCTCTGGAAATTGTGCCATACGGGAATTAACTAATGAAGCAATTTGTTTACATGGCCCACACCATTCAGCGCCGAATTTAATGACTAATGCGCCTTGGTTATAAGCCAGTTGTTTTGCAAATTCTTCTTTAGACATTTCGGTAATAACGTTTTCAGGAATTGGAACATTCATAATAGGCAGTTTGTTAATAGTAGTAAATGCCATACTTCTAAACATTTTTACAATATAATATTTTTATTTTTATTATATTATAAACGAATAAATCCTGCGTATTATAAAACCTAAGTTATTCTACCGTTATATAAATGAAAAAGTGTTCGGCTAATAAACAATCCCATAACCTAAATATAAATATGTATTCCTTCAGAGAACTTCTAGAACTCTTCCAATTATCTTCTAAAATAACAGTGGAGGATTTGAAACGGGCTAAAATGATGGTTCTCAGGATGCATCCGGATAAATCGCGATTACCATCCGAATATTTCCTTTTTTACAAAAAAGCGTTTGATTTAGTGGTCAATTATTATAACGAAACCGCGAAAACCGACGCAGAAGTTCCTACGACTGAGCAGACTTATACACCTCTTTTGGACAATGACAAACGGGTAGTCAATATGGTCCAGAAGACAATGAACGATATGGGTCAAGAAAAATTCCAGGATAAATTCAACCAACTCTTCGAGACCATGGTGGAAAAACCGAAACAAAACGTCAATGACTGGTTCAAAAACAATGACCCCCTTTATCAATTCGACAATGTTAGTAATACTGGAGGTTTAGCACAGGCAATTGATACCATCAAAAAGAACTCTGCAGCAGTCGTCCGATACAATGGGGTCGAGACGATGAATTCAGGGGGCCCATCATATGGTAATCTTTATGACACTGAAGACGATGGCTCTTACGTATCGTGCGACCCTTTTGGTAAACTGAAATTCGATGATTTGCGAAAGGTTCATAAAGACCAAACCGTTTTGGCTGTGAGTGAACGCGATTTCGATAAAATGCAGAAATACGCTTCGATGGACCATCTTCAAAGAGAACGGGGGTCTTTAAATGTTCAACATATCGATAAAGAAGAACACGAAAGATTCTTCGAAGAACAACAGCAGGTCCTGAAGGAACGAATGGCGGCAAAACAACATCAGGCCTCTTTGAAATCGATGGAATACGCTCAAAAAAATAATTCTGTTATGGCCCAATTCCTAAGACTCACGCAGAATTAATAATAGGTTTTCCTATTAGAAGAAAAGCAAGAGAAACACATAGTGTATTTAGAATTAATTTTTTTATAGCAAAGACAACATTTGTCTAACATACTAGCAATCCATGCCTTAACGCACTCATCGCAAGTCTCACTACTTCCCTTAAAACACTGTTTTTTTCCACAATCTTTACATGGTCTGGAGCAAGAGAAACAAGAAGTATACTGAGATTTAATTAACTTAGGACAATACGCACATATTTTAGATAGCTCCTCGTCCTCATAGAACTCCTTCTCCTCGCATTCTATACACATCCATGAAGCCTTATTCTTGACGCAATCTTTTTTTTTACATTCACTGCAGGGACTTTTATCCATTTCAGATTGTTCAGCCTCTTTTCGTATTTTCTCAGCAGCTTGTCTGGCTTCTCGCTCTTCTTTTTCTTTGGCTTCCAAAGCCGCTCTATACTCCTTCTGCTTGACCTCTCGTTCTCTTCTGGCTTCTTCTTCTAGTTCTCGTTTCTTCTTTTCTTTTTGGATACAAGATTCAGGAATAATAACTCGGGAACAATAAAGTTCAATGCTATCGCTATCCTCATTCAACTTGCGTAATACCTCGTCCGCTTTCAATTCAACCCAGCCTTCCGGTCTCCTGTCTTCGTCCGTTGGATGCGTATCGCAAATTTCAACAATATATAACATATTCGAATCATCATCGACTATAGCGATATCGGCACGACAAGACCTACCGTTGTGGACGAATGGGTGTTCTACTACAACATATCCCATTATATCCGTTAATTTTATACGAGAAACCTCTTCTTTGTGGCAAGCGCATTTCTGAATAACAAATATCGAGTTCTCCCGCTTTTTAAGCGCAAGCTGGAGCTGGAGCTTGGCTTGTTTGTGCCGTTCTCCTTCGGAGGGGTGGTCGTAGTATTGGCACACGTTTTTCGCTTTATGAGCAAAATGCGCGATTTTTTTGGTTCCTTTCTTGAATATTGCTGGGTTTTTACACCCGGGACAGAAATAGTTCATTTTTTTTACCCCATTTCTTGGAGGAACAAGTTGCCCCTCCTGATTAAAAGCTGCCATAGGAAATTTTTTCATTTGATAAAGATACTAGAAGATAAGTAGTATTAATACCTATTAATCAAATTAAATCAATCAATTTTATATGATTGTATCATTATATACAAATGTTGAACAAAAAGTCTATAAGTCATTTGGGGGATCTTGCTGCGCTACCCTTTTTCTTCCTTCTTATTTCGTATTTTTATTATATCGAGAACAAGTCCCCATTTGAATGGATTCTGTATTTATTTTCTATATCCGCGTTTTTAGCTGATATAGTATTCACTTATATATATTTTTTTGACCCATAAAATTGAATTTTATTTATGATTGTTTTATAAACATAAATAAAATGCCCCACGTTATTGAACTCCACGTTTTAGATAACCAGATAGTCGTCAAAAAACAATATCTTTATGACCCACGAACAATGAAATTCAAAGAAAAAGTCCAGAAGAGAACATCTACAAAAGAAGCCCTAGACGAGTTCTATAGAATAACTGAAATAATTAGAGAACAACCGCCGTTCTATATCACGCACTAAAATTCATCGCCTTCTTCCTCTTCTTTTCCTGCTCTTTCATAAATCGTTCGATGAGCTCTTTTTTATCTAAATCCAACATGGCCGGTCTGTAATCCGTAACTCTCTGTTCAATATCGCTATAGTCGTAATATTGAACAACCGTCAATGGTAGCAATATAAACCATCTGTCGGCCAATTGAAGTTGTTTCCAATAAATATCTAGAGAGAACTCTTTTTTCCTTTCAGGTTCTCTCATTAATTTTTCAAGACCCGTCCGGAAGTTGTCCAAAAGGATATCATAATATTCCTTCTTGACAATATATCCGGTGGTCGTTTGAACATTCGTGACACGTGCGCAAAAATCGGAAACTGGAACATAAGGAGGACAATTATTTCCACCGATTACGATGACATCCCACTCGATTCCTGATTGGGCGAATTTTTCTACACTATTTTTGAGAACCATCGGGTTTGTGAATGTAATATCGTCTTCACATATAAAAACGTGAGGCCAACCACGAGATTTTGCTAATTCCAAACAGCGAATATGACTAATTGTACATCCTACATTCCCTTTTGACATTTTTACAGCAGGGAATCTTTCGGCACCCGTAATACCCATCTTTACTAGTTCTATGAGAACATGCTCTAATCGGTCTGTTCTATGGTCTAAATTAATAAATAATGTATGTTTCAACAAATGTGTCATTATATGTCATAAAGAAATATTTTTATATTTGTTATGCGTCTTCATTTATTAGTTGTTTTAGAATAGTAATGTTATGTTCGGGTTGGTTATTAATTAGTGGCGTTTGACTGGTCCTGAAGAGTGATATAAGTTGGTCCATTTTATCTTCTAGACGGTCGATCCTTTTTGTTATTTCTTCTGTAAAAGAAATTGGTGGGTTTTGTGGTTCCGTTATTTTTTCAGATATGTCAAACTGAACACGGCGTTCTGTTATTGGTTTGAGAACCTCTTTTGGAAGGTCTTCTAAAATATTTATTTTTGTAGATGGAGTAGGCGGAGGCGGGGAATACTCCTGTAATTCGCGTTCTCTCATTTTCTTTTGGTTCTCAATCAATTCTTCCATATTTGTTATTACATCGTCATCCAATTTTTCTGAAAAATCAATCTTTTTTGGTTTTGGTGGGTCAAACATTGAGTTATATTGGGATTGTATTTGTTCTATATTGGGAGCATTATCTCTTTTAAGACTATTTGTTAGAATACCCGTCTGGTTCCCTATCTGGTTCCCCATTTGGTTATTTACCGGAGGATTATTAACTACTGTATTAGCATACGCAACTCGTAATTGTTCTACCATCGATGAGAGAACCTTTCTATTTGTCATTAATAAAATCTCTCTCGTTATAACTTGGGGGAGTTGTTCATATTGTGATTCTATACTTCTTCTGAACCACTTATTTTTTTCATCTACCGAAGAAAATACCTTATTAATTTCCGGAGTTTTATTAATCATTTCATAAAGAAGATTCTGGTTCTCTTTTGAAATAAATAAAGACATATAATCACATGGCTTTATTTTTCTATATTTATTCTTTATGGAATATTCTCCTTACCGAATTTCCAATGGAGAATTATTCTTGAAGTCATCAAATTCTATTTGCGGACCATGATTTATCGACCTTATAACTTGATGTTTAATAGGTTTGCGTTTGACATCCCCTGTCAAACAGAATGGCCCATTACATGCATCCAATACATTCGTAAAATAATCCTCTACAGAACCCAACATATCAGATAAATAAGCAGTCGTGTCAGCATATTTTTCAGGCTCGACGTAAATCATAAAATCTCCCGGCCTAAAATCTTTTTTATCTGCTCCATTCGAATTACCACGTTTATAATGCCTACTTGACCTTGGAAACCATAGTAGTTGAATCACGTTCTCATTATATCTCTCTTTATTTGTTACAGGACCAGGAGTAAGAAACTCTCCGAAAGAGGTAGCACCCGTTTTCATTTTGTCAAAAACAGACGATGCTATCGATGACAATTTCCCAGGGGAAGTACATAGGTCTTCATTGTTCAATACCTTTTCTAATTTGGCCAAATCTTGTTCGCCATATATCTTCTTACCTTCTGGTGAATTTATTTTTTCTTTAAGACTCTTAATAATTTCTTGTGCCAATTTTCTCTTCTTGACCCAATCGAGGAGAACGTGTGAGTCCGGTTCAGAACCATTCTTGAGGCTGTCATACACAGACTTCAATCCCGGTTGTTCAATCGATTTCAATAGGTCATCAGCAAGTGGTTGTCTATTATCATAAATATATGTATTCAGAGGTTTGTCTTCGCCAGATTTCAGTTTTTGAAACATGTCGAGAACCTTCGATTTATCTATGGCTGCACCACCACCACTACTTATAGAACCCTTCTGGATTTTCATAAAGGGAACTCTATAACAAACTACTAGATTCCCCTTTCGAAACATCCATACGCGTTTTTTTTGTGTTATTTTATTTGTTTTTCGTTTGTTTCCTTCGTTTCCTTTGTTTCCTTTATTTTCTTTGATTCTGTTTTTCAAAGATTTCATATTTAAAATATCCTTAGAAATTGTTAGTCATTATAATAGACCTTTCTTAATTCAAAAACGTATTTGTCCGGAATTTTCTTTTCCAAAAACAAATCGATTCTTTGTTTTACAGAGAGAACATCTGTTTTCCCAGGAAGGACTCCTGTCAACATTGTTATAATAAAAAACAGAGAATACATACCGCATTCAGTGTTCGTTTTTTGGTGTCTGTGTCCGCGATTATTATAAAATTCGAATTTTATAGGCGTCGGTAATTGGAGTCCCTGTTCTAAAACTCTGTTTATAAAGGGCTTCTTTTCGCCATCGACTGACTCTTTTTTACCCTTCTGCCATATTTCAGGAGGAATTTCATTGTCCGCACTATCAAAAAAGAAAACGAATTTGTTATCTATATCTATAAAAGCGGAAACCCAATGACTTCCAGATTCATTATAATGATCTAAATTAAAAACAATCCCTATTTTCGTCTTCTTGGCCTTTATAAATCGGGCTAAATCAAACCTACACAAATCTTCTAAAACGCATTTCCCGCCCATTTCTGGAGGCTTACTATCAAAATCAATAGTGGTCGGCCCGATGAATTTGAACTCGGGATTGCTTACATGATATTGCTTCATGACATCTTCTATATCAAAATTAGAAAGCCATTCATCGGGG
>Ga0214919_10000430_pt1 | contig 71809 bp, 69 predicted proteins | sample LL1503_MetaG_FD_177994 | JGI IMG/M metagenome (GOLD analysis project Ga0214919, IMG submission 177994) | Freshwater microbial communities from Lake Lanier, Atlanta, Georgia, United States - LL-1503 | ecosystem: Environmental > Aquatic > Freshwater > Lake | place: USA: Georgia | collected... | reverse complement strand
CTGGCACCAGGTCTTCTAAGCTAACCATCTCTACTTGATGCATTTTTTCCCTTGCCCAAATCCAAAATTATGAGCCCTGCATTTTAATAATTTTTCGAGTAATCGGCATCAGATTTCAACACGCCCATTAATATTAGCCCCTGGCTTTTGATCTAATAAAATTCGAATAAGCGCCTTATTTTGTGCCTGAACGGCTTGAATTAAAGGCGGTTCCCAGCTCTGTAAATCAGATTCTGTGCCAGGTATTGAAGGCCCAAAAATCGCCCCCAGCGCTCTCAAAGTTTTCATGGTCTCTGTTCTATGCGACTTCCATACTGAAAATTCTTTATCACCCGTAATATCCACTTCAGCAGACACCCGATCACAGCAACTCTCTTCTATTCTTTCAATCACCCCTGGAAAGCCCTTTTTAGCCTCAATCATTTCGCCTGTTAATTTTGACTCAACCCATAATTTTTTATTTTCAAAATCATAGCGACAGGAAAAATCTATAGCCCGCTCAGAATCCCCTGAAAAATTTAAAGTCACAGGACCAGAAAAACCAAAATTAACAAAAGTTTCAAAAACACTTGCTAGCAATTTTTTATTAGGAAGAAGATATTTTCCGCTTTCCAGCTGGGAATCATAAGGCCCAGGCATTACAGCCGCTGAATCTCCAGCACCTGCTCTAGCAACCACTCGATGACTTGCCCCTGTAAGACTGGGTAAAGTCAGAGGACTGGACCGAAGACCCTTTGATTCCCCGGCCCTTACTTGCTTTAATTTGGAACCTGACATGCCAAAATTCCCTTGTTATATAATTATTTTTTTATACTTATATAACAAGAGTTAATTAAAAATTGCTTAAACTAAAGCTTAAAAAAATAAGCACTATCAAGCATTTCAGGGCATCACTCCAGCGCCCACTCCAGGAAAATTTATTATTCCACCGTCACGCTTTTTGCCAAATTTCGTGGCTGGTCGACATCTGTCCCTTTTTGACAGGCGACATGATAAGCGAGCATCTGTAAAGGCAAGGCGTAAATCAGGGGCAAAATATATTCTGGAACTTTGGGCAACTTAATAAAACTCGCTGACAGTAAAAAATCTAGACTTAAATTTTTCTCGGTCAGAATAATTAACTCACCACCTCTAGCTGCGACCTCTTGAAGATTAGATTTTAATTTTTCTAATAAGCCATCATTCGGCGCTATGGCTATCACGGGCATATCATTGTCTATTAAAGCCAAGGGCCCATGCTTTAACTCTCCAGCAGGATAACTTTCAGCATGGATATAAGAAATTTCTTTTAATTTTAAAGCCCCCTCCATAGCCAAGGGATAAGACACCCCGCGACCTAAAAATAAACAATGATTTTTTCGAACCAGTTGCGCTGAGAGCTCTGTAATTAGGGGATCTAACAATAAAACTTCACGCATCAGCCCAGGAATTTGAGAGAGGGCCTGGTTTAAATTATTTTTTAAATCTTTATCTAGTACTAATTCCAGCACTAATTTATATAAAGCCCCGAGCTGGGCCGTAAAAGCTTTAGTCGACGCCACGCCAATCTCAACTCCAGCTTGCGTTAAAATCACTGCATCCGCTTCTCGCACCAAAGAACTACTGGGGACATTACAAATCCCCAAGGCTTTCGCGCCTTTATTTTTAATTTGTCTCAAAGCCGCCAAAGTATCTGCGGTCTCTCCAGATTGGGAGATAAAAATATATAAAACATCTAATTCAATCACTGGGTCTCTATATCTAAACTCTGACGCCACTTCAGCACTTGCTGGAACCCTCGCCCACGCTTCAAACCAATAAGCGGCTGTGCATCCCGCATGAAAACTCGTCCCACAGGCGATTAATTTAATTTTTTTAATATTCAATAAAATCTTGGCCAAACCTAAAGGCAAGGGCATTTTTAAAGTCCGCTCAATACATTCAGGCTGCTCGAAAATTTCCTTCTGCATAAAGTGCTTAAACACCCCTTTAGAACTCTGCTCAGCCAGGCCCGTCATGGTCTCTATTTTTCTAGTAATTAAATTATCTTCTTGATCCCAAATTAAAACTTTATCTCTGGAAATCTCGGCTAAATCGCCTTCTTCCAGATAGATAAAATCATGGGTGACGGGTAATAAACTCAAAGCATCCGACGCTATAAAATTTTCACCAAGCCCCAATCCAATCACCAGGGGAGATCCTGATCTTACGGCATATAAATTCTCTGGATTCTCAGCGTCTAAAATTACTAGCCCATAAGCGCCTTCTAATTTTTTTAAAATATTTCTCAGCGCTGTTTTAAAATTATTATTATTTTTTAATTCTAATAATAATAAATAAGCAATGACCTCTGTATCCGTCTCAGAGCTAAATACACAGCCCTGAGACTCACAGAATTCTCTTAAAATTTTATAGTTTTCAATAATTCCGTTATGAACTATGGCTAGTCTATTTCCAACCACATGCGGATGAGCATTAGCTTCAGACGGCTTGCCATGAGTGGCCCAGCGAGTATGGGCAATGCCAATATTGCCCCAGAGACCAGAGCTTAAACTAGATTCTAAAACAGCCACTTTCCCCGGCTTTCTATAACACTGGATTTTATTTTTTTTATTTAAATTACTTAAATCAGGACTCAAAAAAGCCAAGCCTGCCGAGTCATAACCCCTGTACTCCAGTCTTTTCAAACCTTCTAATAAAATTTTTAAAATATTCCGCTCAGCAACCGCCCCGACAATCCCGCACATATTTTTTACTCTTTATTTTTTACTCAGCTTTAATTTTTTCTTTATTTTTATTTTTTTCCGGGCGAACCCAGTTCTCTACAGTCTTTTGAGCGGCTCGAGACAAAGTTAACTGGCCTTCAGGGGCATCTTGAGTAATTACAGAACCCGCTCCAATCGTCGCTTTTTTACCGATTTTTACGGGCGCTATTAAACTCGTATTCGACCCAATAAACGCCTCATCACCAATATGGGTTTTACTTTTATTGGCCCCGTCGTAATTACAAGTAATGGTCCCAGCGCCGATATTCACATCCAAGCCTAACTCTGAATCACCGATATAACTTAAGTGACTTACTTTTGACCCAGCCCCAATCACTGATTTTTTAATTTCTACAAAATTACCAATCTTGGCTCCCGTTTTAATTAAACTATCGGGCCTAATTCTTGCAAAGGGACCAATCACGGCAAAATCATCAATCACCGCACTTTCAATCATCGAATTAGCGTGAATCTCTACACCATTACCTAAAACCACATTTTTTAAAATCACATTGGGGCCGATATAACAATCTTCTCCCAGAATAATTTCGCCTTCCAAAATCACATTCGAATCAATAAAACAATCTCGTTTAGCTAACACTTTTCCTCGGATATCTATTCTGGAGGGGTCATTCACCGACACGCCCAACTTCATTAAATTTTCCACCTGCCATTGCTGATAAATAGCCTCTAACCTAGCCAACTCTAATCTGGAATTCGCGCCCATAATTTCTTGCTGACTCTTAGGCTCTGAGACGTTAATACTAATATGAGAAGCTTTCGCAAAAGCCACAATATCCGTCAAATAATACTCATGCTGCTTATTTTCATTTTTTAATTGGGGCAGCCACTCCGCTAAATTTTGAGCGCTGACACAGTAAATACCCGTATTAATCTCATGAATTTGCTTTTCTAAATCACTGGCATCTTTCTCTTCGACAATTCGACTCACCTGATGGTACGCATCTCGAACAATACGGCCCAATCCAGTGGGGTTATCAACTAGGGCGGTTAATAAACCCAGCTGATCTTTCCCCGTACTTTCAACTAGATGACTTAAAGTCTCAGCACTAATTAAAGGCACGTCACCATACAAAATTAAAACCTGCTGGGCTGTATTTAAATTTTTGTTTAAATCTTTATTTAAATAAGGCAAGACCTGCATCACCGCATGACCCGTCCCTAATCTTTCTTTCTGCTCAACCCAAGTGATCTCTGGATAAGCACTTAAAGCCGCCTGGACCTGATCTCCCAGATGCCCATGGACAATAAAAATATTCGAAGCATTTAAATTTTTTACAGCGCTTAACACATGCTCAATCATGGATGTCCCAGCGACTTTATGAAGCACTTTGGGACATTTTGAATTCATCCGGGTTCCATCTCCACCCGCCAAAATAATCACTGACAATGGCATCGCATTCTCCTCGAAAAATTACTGATCCAATCCACCTAAATTTAAGCAGGGCAGTGTATGGATGGGGGATAATTGCGCAATTAGAGCAGTGGGGTATTCCAGCTTATTTTTAATTATTTTTTTATCCTGATTTTTATCTTTTTTTTTATCTTTTTTTTTATCTTTTTTTAAGCCCATTTTTATCTGGCCATCAAAACATAGATGGGTATAATTCCACGCTCGGGATTTTTAAGTTATTAAAAATATTTCAATTTTTATTTTTAATTACTACTTGAAGTATTAATAAACATTATCTAAGTTCCGCCGGTCGATTTTTTAACACTAGGGAGTATTTCATCGATGAAAAATATCATTACTTTAGCCGTTGCTGCGGCTCTTTCTTTAAGTTTAGCCAGTGCATTTGCTAGCCAAAGCGAAGGTGGATTTTCCATCGGCGTGAAAGGTGGTTACAACAATATGGATCTACCTACCAGCGAAGGCACTGTAGATAGCTACACGCTCACTGGTAAAAAAGACAAGATGGTTGCTGACCTTCATATGGCTTACCTCTGGCCCGTGGCTGATGCTTTCCAATTAGGCGCTCAGTTGGGTTATAGCTACTACGGTAAATACACACTGACAGAAACAGCACCAGAAACAGGATCTACTGATAACAAAATTACTGCGTTTAATCTTCAATTATTAGGCCAATGGAATATCCAACAATGGTTCGTTCAAGGACGCGTGGGTGCGGGTTACTTCCATCAAAGTAATGCAGGCAACAGCGCCGATGACAGCACCGACTCTTCTAATAAAATTGCGCCTATTGCCGGTCTTTCTGGCGGTTACTTCTTCACGGATAATTTCTCTGCTGAAGTATTCGTTGATCATGTATTCGGCAAAAATTACAGCAGCATGTCTGACTTCAGCACCAGCAGTACCAACAAGCCTCCTGTCATGACCTCCGCAGGTTTAGGTGTGACTTATAGCTTCTAAAATTTAAATTAATTTTTAAATTTAAAAACCACCTGGAAAGTAATTTTAAAATTATCTCCAGGTGGTTTTTTTATGGGCGAGATTATTTAAATAAAAAAATCTCTGGCTCACACCTACAAAATCCATACAATCAGCCCCCTATTTTTTAAGTTTTTTAAATTGGGGAATTTTTCATGAAAAAATTATTAGCGCTCTCTTTGATCTCTCTTACTTCTTTTAGTTATTTTAGTTCTTTAGCTTTTGCAGATGATGTGAATGCAGCCAACACTCCTACTAATCAAATTTACCTGGGCATTGAAGGCGGTGGTGCGGACACTGGGTTTAATTTAAATAATTATAAAAACTATGTGTCTAGTAATAACCCTGGCGAGACCCAGTCTTACACCCTCACTAATAATAATTTTTATGGAGATATTCACGCTGGGATTTTATTTCCAGTCGCTGATGTTATTTCTATGGGTGGTCAGTTGGGTTATCAGCAATTTGGCACTCACTCTGCTGAAACATCGGCCAATGACGGCACGACTTATTTAAGCTCCAAAGAGTCTGAGAAAATTTCAGATTTCAATGCCAAGGCTGTTATTCAGACTGTTTATAACAACTTCTTCGCTAGTTTAAATACAGGTTTGGGTTATTTCATGATTAAAAACTCAGGAGAAATCACTGACTTTTCAAACGGCATGCCTGGTGTAACAACGCCAGCACCAGAGAGTAAAAATTCTGTTCATATTTTGGCGGGTGCTGAGCTGGGCTATAACTTTTCTGAGCACTTTAATACTTATATTTCTTATGAGCATGTCTTTGGGACAGATACCCATGGCGACTTCAGTAATAAAGTCCCCACCATGGATACTTTGGGCCTGGGTGTTAACTATATTTTTTAAAATTATAAATTTTAAAACCTTGCTAAATCCATTCAGTTTTTCTTAAGTTTATTTCAAGACCATGCCCCGTTTTTGAAAAAACTTAAGAAAAAATGGAGTTATTAAAATAATGCAAGGCAAAATCAATCAAATTATTCTGGGCTCTGCCCTCGCCCTTATTTTCTCTTCTTCGATTGCTTTCGCTGAAGGCACCCAAGTTTATGTGGGTGTTGAAGGCGGCGCGAATCATATGAATTTCGATACTTTTCCAACCCCTCAACTCCCCACTGAAGGCTTCATTGGCTGGAGTAATTCTAGTAGCACCACCGATGCTAATAACGCCTACGCCAATATTCACTTGGGCTTTTTAACCCCTGTTAATTCTGATTGGTCTTTGGGTGGTCAAATAGGTTTTGCGAATTATGGCAAAGCAAATAGCACTCAAACTCAAACGCTGCAGGCTTTAGTTCTAAAAAGCACAGTCACCACCAATTACAGTGATAGCTATCAAGCTGTTTTTGTTGAATTTGTCGCTCAACGTTCTTTTGGTGATGCAGATCAATACTTTGTCAATCTTCATGCCGGCGCAGCTAATTTCACTGTGGATCAAACAGCTAGCTCCAGCGTAACTGGCGTCCCAGTTTCTGTGAATTTGGATGGACAGACGGGTCATGGAGATGTTCTCACTCCGATGGGCGGCGTGGGCTTAGGTTATAAATTCTCTGAGCATTTTAATGCCTATGTTAATTACACCCTCATTGCTGGAGATAACGGTGTTTCTTACCAACTTCCTATGATGAATTCCCTAGGTCTTGGCGTGAACTATGTGTTTTAATTTGGGTTATTAATTTAATAAAGGGCGGGGATATAAATCCGCCCCTACCCCAAAAAAATATTCACAATGCAAAATAAAATCCCCCTCTCGCTTTATATTCATTTTCCCTGGTGCGTTCAAAAATGCCCCTATTGCGATTTTAATTCTCACGGAATTAAGAACGCTGGAGAGAATAATCAAATCCCTGAAGAAATTTATATTCAAAGATTAATTCAAGATTTAGATCAAGATTTAAATTTATATTTTCCAGAAATAAATACTCACGAATTAACCCTCACTTCTATTTTTATGGGCGGCGGAACACCCAGTTTATTTTCAGCTCAGAGTATTTTTAAGTTATTAACCCATATTCAAAAAAAACTTAACTTTTCAAAAAATATAGAAATAACCCTGGAAGCCAATCCTGGGACCATAGAGCGCGGGAAATTTAGAGATTATTTTAATATTGGAATTAATAGAATTTCTCTCGGCGTCCAAAGTTTTAACCCAAAACATCTTAAAAAATTAGGTCGAATTCATTCAGACCAAGAAGCTTATTTAGCCATCGAAGAAATTACTCAAGCGGGATTTACAACTTTTAATTTAGACCTCATGCATGGCCTACCCAATCAAACTCCAGAAGAATCTGAACAAGATTTACGAACAGCCTTAAGTTTTAACCCACCCCATTTATCTTGGTATCAGCTGACGCTCGAGCCCAATACTTTATTTCATGCCAAGCCCCCTGCGCTCCCTTCTGATGAAGTCTTAGCCCTCATAGAAGACCAAGGATTTGAGTTATTAAAACAAGCGGGATTAAATCGCTATGAAATCTCGGCTTATGCCCAAAATAATCATCAAAGTCAGCATAATAAAAACTACTGGGAATTTGGCGATTACCTAGGCATTGGAGCAGGGGCTCATGGAAAAATTACAAATATTAATTCAAATAAAATAATCAGAACTTCTAAGAAAAAAAATCCAAAAGATTATTTAACAAGCCCTGTTGTTATGCTCACTCAAGAGACCCAAGAAATTTTAAATCCCGACCGCCCTTTTGAATTCCTCATGAACGCACTGAGATTAATAGACGGCGTTGAAGAAAATTTATTTGAAAAAAGAATTTTATTACCCCTTGATTTAATTTCAGACAAATTAAATCAAGCCCGTGATTTAAACTTAATTCTGCCGAATAAATTAGCCGCAACGCCCCTGGGATTAAGATATTTAAATTCTGTTTTAGAGAAATTTCTAGGCTAAAAATAGACTAAAAATAAACTAAGAAAACTTAAGCAAGCGCAGCAACTTCTTCGTCTGAAAGCCCCGTCAAAGCCCGAACAATATCCATGCTCATGCCAGAAAGAATCATATTTTTAGCAATGCTTAAGCGCTCTGTATGGCGACCCTGTTCCAGACCCTGTTCCAGACCCTGCGCCCTCCCTTCTTCAAGCGTTACTCGAAGTTGATAAGCCAAAACAGCCGCCTCATCCATTAATCTTTTTTGCTCAGACTCATAATTGATCAACTCTTTTTCAGTCCAAGAAAATCGATTTAATTCTTCATAAGCTTTGCTAATCACTTCATCAGAACCTGCAATCCGTGGCATGTCTTTTTCATGCGTTTCTCTGGCATGTTTAAAAAAATAAGCCCACTTCTCAATCATGGTTTCTAATTGATCTATAGGCTTATTAAATTTTGGGAGCTCTAAAAAAGCAAAAGAAAAATCTTTCAAATCACGACTGTGTCTTTTTTTATCCAAGGTCACATGATTAGACAAATATTCTGTACTCTCTGGAAACATCACATAATCCGTAATGGCCAAGAAAATAATGGCTTTTAAGTCCTGATATTGCCCCGCAGAACCCAACTGATTCACGTACGCTTTCGCAGCATAATATTGCGCCCGTTTTTCAAACCCAGTGGTTCGTGCGACCTGCATTTCGACAATATATTGCCGACCTTCTTCGTCTTTACACAAGACATCTAAAAGGCTTTGTTTTTTCGAAGCGATATCTGGATCCTGACTGGGTTTTAAATAAGAAACTTCTTTAATTTTATGCCCTTCTGAAAACGCCAAAATATCATTGATAAAACAAATCAAAATATCTTTATTTCTTTCAGTCCCAAAAATTCTCTTAAACGCATAGTCGTTTTTGGGATCTAAAAACTTAGTAATCAGCATGGCGAAAATCTCTCTCAAATAAACATAATAAAACAGCTAGAAAAAAAGCGCGCACTGTCACGTATTTTTGATTAAAAAACCAGGGCGTTACAAGATTTAAATAAAATTTAAATTAATTATTAAAATTACTTAATAAAACTTAATAAGTCACAAATAATCTGATAATGATCATCATGCATCTGGTCTTCTAGTTTTATTAAATCTTTTAAATCCCACCAGCGTGCTAATAAAGCATCATCATGGGCTTTGACCCTAGGACACTCTGAAAGCTCTAATTTAATTAAACCCGCATGAGTAATAACTCGACCCACCTGAGCCCGCTCTGGATGGTCAAATAATTTCATAGTGATTAAACCCTGCTCGAGTAATAAAGGCGCTACGTCTATTTGGGTTTCTTCAAGTAATTCTCGAAACAAGCCTTGCTTAGTTCGCTCATGAATTTCTAAAAATCCTCCAGGCGTGGCCCATAAATTTTTACCCGGCGGGTTTCTTCTTTGAATTAATAAGATTTTCTCCTGGCAAATCACCACGGCATCTGTTGTAAAAAATATCGGCGGATAAGGCGTGTGAGCCCAGGCTTTTTTGTAATTTAAAATTAATTCATATTCTTCGCGCAATCTTAAATATTCTGGGTTTTCTTCTTGTTTACAAAATTTAAAATCCTCTAAAAATTTCTGGGTCTCTTTAGACACGGCCTCAAAATCTGTTTTTCCATTCATAAAATAAGCCTGTCTAATCGGCGTGCTGTTTAAATTTTTATAATTATTAATTAAGACCCGGCCATATTCTGGAAATAATTTTAAATAATAAGTCGTGTAGTCTTTATCAAAGCCAACAATAGCCACTGTATTATTTAACTTATTTAAATTAATTAAATTTAAAGTCTGGTGAATATGCTCACGGACATCATGAGTCCAAGATAAATCACTGTATAAATAATCTTTGAGAGGCGCATAAAATATTCGACTCGATAAATCTGTTTTATTTTCCAGGTCATAAGCTTTTAAATTATTTTTTAATAAATTTTCACGCTCTGTGTAATTCCAGGGATTTCTAATATTTCGGGCCCTATAGCTAGATCCGATTAAAATTAATAAATAATCACAAGATTTAAGGGCTTGGATAATTGAATAAAGATGCCCCTGATGAAAAGGCTGAAAACGGCCGATAAAAACCCCTAAATTAAAATTCATTTTTTAATCCTATTTTTTAGTATTTTTAGTATTTTTAAATTTTTTAAACTTTCACCCAAGACCCAATAATATCAGTGATGTGTCGATAGCACAGGGATTATTAAGCTTGTTAAGATTGTTAAAAATTTAATCCCACAAGGCTTGCACTCATGCCCCATACTCTTACAGCGCTTTATTTAACTAATTTAAAAAATTTAAATTTTTCTGGCGAAATTCGAACTGATTTTTCAACCAGATTAACCCTGGCGACTGACAACAGTATTTATCAAAAGATTCCCAGCGCGGTTTTGTTTCCCAAGACTCAAGACGATGTGATTAAAATTTTTAAACTCGCTGGAGAGCTTAGATTTCAGGGTATTAGATTTTCCCCCAGAGCTGGAGGCACAGGGACGGATGGGCAGTCTTTGACTTCAGATATTGTGATCGATTGCTCGAAATATTTAATTAATATTTTAGAAATTAATCTTGAAGAAAACTTTGCCAGAGTTGAGCCGGGGGTTGTTTTAGACCAATTAAATTTGGCTTTAAAATCTCATGGTGTTTTCTTTGCCCCTCAAGTGTCGCCTTCTAACAGGGCCTGTATTGGCGGGATGTTTAATACAGATGGCTGCGGCATGGGGTCGGCGAAATATGGTCGGACGTCTGAGCATGTACTGGGCGTCACAGCGGTCCTAGCCAATGGCGATGTTCTTGAAAAAAATGGGGAAATTGCTGAAAAAATATTTAATTTACTCGCCCCCCACCAGGATTTAATTACGCAAAAAAGTTTAAAAATGCCCAGATTTCTCACGGGATATAACCTGGCTCACACTTTAAGAAATAATATTCTGGACCTGACTAAATTACTTTCAGGCTCTGAAGGGACTTTGGCCATGATTACAGAATTAAAAATCAAATTAAGCCCTATTCCCAAATATAAAGCTTTGTTAATTATAAAATATTTAAGCTTTGATCAGGCTTTAAGACATGGCAGTAGCCTGGTGAATTTTAAATTTGATCTCGAAAATACTGGATTTATTGAAGCCATTGAGACCATTGATGACAAGATTATTAACTTAGCCAGAACGGACGAAATTTTTCTGAAAGTTCAGCCCATGTTTGAAAAAGATGGGTCGGATTTAAATACACAGGCTATTAATTTGGTCGAAATTTCAGCAGAGACGCCAGAAAAATTAGGGCATTGGATCCAAGTTTTAAAAGAAAAAATTCAAGAAAACCCAATCAATGGCTTGTTTATTACCCAAGACCCTAAAGAAATTTTCACCTGGTGGGATTTGCGCAAAAAAAGTGTGGGCTTATTAGCTAATTTGCCAGGAAAAAAACAACCCGTCCCCTTTGTCGAAGATACAGCGGTAGATCCCTCTGTATTACCCGAATTTATTCAAGAATTTAGAAAAATCTTAGACCAGCATGATTTAACTTACGGCATGTTCGGTCATGTAGACACCGGCTGTATTCATGTCCGGCCCGCTTTAGATATGACAGATATTAATGACTCGAAGAAAATAAAAATAATTTCTGACCAGGTGCATCAATTAGCCCAAAAATACAATGGCCTACTTTGGGCAGAGCACGGCGCGGGCTTTCGCAGTTGTTATATCCCTGATTACTTTGGTGAAGTGTTAACAGAAGTTATGCGAGAGATTAAAAAAATATTCGACCCGCATAATCAATTAAATCCCGGAAAAATTATTTCTATTAATAAAAATATTCCCATTGTTCAGCCAGGGACAGAATTAAGAGCCACGCAAGATGCTCAAGTGCCGGAAAATATCAGAACGCAATTTGAAAAAGCATTTAAATGCAATGGCAATGCCTTATGTATGAATATCTTGCCAGAGATTGCTATTTGCCCTTCTTATAAAATTACCAAAGATCGGGTGCACTCACCCAAAGGCCGCGCTGTTTTAATGCGCGAGTATTTAAGACAAGAAAGTGTGGGAAAAATTGATCCAAAATTTGCTCAAGAAATTAAGCAATCTATGGACGGCTGCCTCGGCTGCAAAAGCTGTGTGTCTGGATGCCCTGTCAATGTCGATGTTCCGAGTTTTAGAGCGGAGTTTTATCAGCGTTATTATTCAAAAAATAATAAGTTAAAAAATAAAAGATCTTTAAGAGATTATTTGCTCAGCCACTCTGAATTTTTAATTTATTTACAAGCAAAATTTCAGAGGAAATTAAGTTTTTTAAATTTTTTAAATTTTTTATTAAACCCCTTTTTCAAAATTATTTTTAAACAAATTTTTAGAAAAATAGGGCTCTTAGATTTACCAAGAATGGCTAGTTTTAAAAAAATTAAAAAATTAAATAATTTTAATAAAACCAATAAAATCAATCTATTAGACCCCCATCTCCAGCTTAGCTCTCCTGTTTTATTATTAGGCGATGCTTTAACTTATTTTTACTCCCCGGATTTATTAATCAAAACTTCTGAGCTGCTTAAAAAATTGGGCTACACGCCCTACTTAATTTCTGATTTAAAAAATGGCAAGGCGCTGCATAGTTATGGGTTTCTAGAAAAATTTAATTGTCTAGTCCAAAAAAATAAGAAAATTTTAAAATCTTATGCTGATTTAAATATTCCTATTTTGGGCATTGAGCCGGCTTTGACACTCGCTTTTCGAGATGAGTATGTAAAAGCGGATAAAAATTTAGGATTTAAAGTCCAGCTGATTTCTGAATTTCTAGCCCTCTCTCTTTCCCATAAAATGGACAGAGGGGTCATGGGAGAGGGTGTCTATTATTTAATCCCCCACTGCTCTGAAAAATCTTTAATTCCTAAAAGCTTTCAGCACTGGGAATTAATATTTAAACAATTTGGCTTAACTTTAAAATTATTAGAAGCCGGCTGCTGCGGCATGGCAGGAAGCTATGGCCATGAGTTAGAAAATTTTAAAAATTCTCAAAACCTCTATGAACTCAGCTGGGCGCAATGGGTTCAAACTCATCAACATCAGCTCTTAGCCACGGGGCATTCTTGTCGATGCCAGGTTGAGCGATTTGGAAAAATTAAAATCAGACATCCCCTGGAAATCCTAGAAATTCTCTAGATTCTGCCCCCTGCTTTCTTTAAGATGCGCGCTCTTTTTTTCTAAGTTTCTTTTCTAATTTTCTAAGCGTCTTGGGAGTCTTGCAGGCATGTCTGAAATTATTTTCTCTATGAATCGGGTGAGTAAAATTGTCCCACCCAATAAATATTTATTAAAAGATATTTATCTTTCTTTTTTCTATGGCGCAAAAATTGGTGTTTTGGGTTTAAACGGCTCTGGTAAATCAACTTTATTAAAAATCATTGCCGGTTTAGACACGGAAATTCAGGGTGAAATTATTTTTAAGAAAGATTTAAAAATAGGTTATTTACCTCAAGAGCCTGTTCTAGACCCTAGTAAAAACGTCAAAGAAAACGTTGAAGAAGGTTTGAAAGAATTAAAAAATTTAATTATTAGATTTGACGAAATTTCGAATAAATTCTGCGAGCCCATGTCTGATGACCAGATGACCAAACTTCTGGAAGAGCAAGGCAATCTTCAGGCCAAAATAGACGCCGTCGGGGCCTGGGAAATTGATCGAAAATTAGAAGTCGCCGCAGATGCTTTAAGACTCCCTGCCTGGGATGCGGATATTAAAACTTTATCAGGCGGTGAAAAACGTCGAGTCGCCCTATGTAGATTATTATTATCTGAACCCGATATTTTATTATTAGACGAGCCCACTAACCATTTGGACGCCGAGTCTGTCGCCTGGCTAGAAAGATTTTTAGCGGAATACAAAGGCACTGTGATTGCCGTCACCCATGATCGCTATTTCTTAGATAACGTCGCGGGCTGGATTTTAGAATTAGATAGAGGCGAAGGGATTCCCTTTGAGGGTAATTATTCCGCTTGGTTAACTCAAAAAGAAAAACGTTTAGCCACGGAAGAAAAACAACAAGCAGCCAGAGCTAAAGCAATCTCTGAAGAATTAGAATGGGTCAAAACCCAGGCCAAAGGCCGTCATGCCAAAAGCAAAGCCAGGTTGAAACAATTTGAAGAATTATCTTCTCCTCAATTTCAGACCCGTAACGAAACACGCGAGTTATATATCCCACCAGGGCCTCGATTGGGCTCGAAAGTTTTTGAGATTCATAATTTAATCAAATCTTTCGGCGATAAATTATTAATTAATAATTTAAACATCACCATTCCACCGGGCGGCATTGTCGGAATTATTGGCCCTAACGGCGCGGGCAAATCAACTTTTTTCAAAATGCTAACTGGCTTGGAAACCCCTGATTCTGGCGTTGTAGATGCTGGAGAAACAGTCAAATTAGCCTATGTCGACCAGTCCAGAGATCACTTAGATGATAGTAAAACAGTCTGGGAAGAAATCGCTGACGGCTTAGATAATATTATGGTTGGGACTTACTCCACGCCGTCGAGAGCCTATGTCGGAAGATTTAATTTCAAGGGCGTTGATCAGCAAAAAAGAATTAATCAATTATCAGGCGGTGAAAGAAATCGGGTTCACTTAGCTAAATTATTAAAATCTGGCGGCAATGTTTTATTACTCGACGAGCCCACTAATGACTTAGATGTCGAAACTTTAAGAGCGCTCGAAGTCGCGATTCAAAACTTCCCAGGCTCTGTCTTTGTTATTTCCCATGATCGCTGGTTCTTAGACCGTGTTGCGACACATATTTTAGCGTTTGAGGGCGATAGCCAAGTAACTTGGTTCGAAGGGAATTATTCAGATTATGCCGCAGATAGAAAAGCAAGATTTGGGGAAGACAGCTTAAATCCCCATCGGATTAAGTATCGAAAAATTACTGGATAAATAACTGGCTAATTAATTAAATTAATCTAATCTTTTTTCCACCTTTCTTACCCCATTAAATTATATTTATATAAATTATAAAATTTAGGAGCGAACACTCATGAGCGGCCAGGATTCTAAAAAAGCTAAATTAGAAATTGATAATAAATTATCTTTTGATCTTCCTATTCATAAAGCCACGCTGGGCGCAGATTGCGTCGATGTTTCGGCTTTGGCTAAAAGCAATTTATTTACTTATGATCCTGGCTTTTTTTCAACGGCCGCTTGCGAGTCTAAGATTACTTATATTGATGGCGATAAGGGTGTTTTGCTTTACAGGGGCTACCCCATTAAAGAACTCGCAGACCAAGCTGATTTCTTAGAAGTTTGTTATTTATTATTAAACGGTGAATTACCTAATCCCCAAGAAAAAGCAAAATTTGATAATGAAATTAACCATCACACCATGCTTCATGAACAAATGGTTCATTTTTTCAGGGGTTTTAGACGTGACGCACATCCCATGGCGATTATGGTCGGTGTCGTAGGCGCGCTCTCTGCTTTTTATCATGATGCCTTGAATATTCATCGCCCTGAAGATCGCCATCTGTCCGCTATTAGACTCATTGCCAAAATGCCGACTATTGCAGCGATGTGTTACAAATATTCGATTGGTCAGCCTTTTATGCAGCCTCGCAATGACATGTCTTATGCTGAGAATTTCTTACACATGATGTATGCCACCCCCTGCGAAGATTACCAACCCAATCCTGTCTTTGTTCGCGCGATGGATAAAATTTTCACACTTCATGCAGATCATGAACAAAATGCGTCGACTTCGACTGTCAGACTCGCAGGATCCACAGGCGCCAATCCTTTTGCCTGCATTGCGTCTGGGATCTCTGCCCTTTGGGGGCCCGCTCATGGCGGCGCCAATGAAGCGGCTTTAAATATGCTCCGTCAAATTGGCACTCCTGACAGAATTCCTGAATTTATTGCCAAAGCTAAAGATAAAAACAGCGGCTTTAGATTAATGGGCTTCGGCCATCGGGTGTATAAAAACTATGACCCTCGCGCTGCCGTTATGAAAGAAACCTGCCAAGAAGTCTTAAAAGAACTAGGACAAATTAATAATCCTATTTTACAAGTCGCTATCCAGCTTCAAGATATCGCCCTGAAAGACCCCTATTTCATTGAGAAAAAACTCTATCCCAACGTCGATTTTTATTCAGGTATTGTCATGGACGCCATTGGTATCCCGTCAAATATGTTCACCGTAATTTTTGCCCTAGCTAGAACCGTCGGCTGGATTTCCCATTGGAACGAAATGATCGCAGACCCCAATGCTAAACTTTGCCGCCCACGTCAGTTGTACACAGGCCCCACTGAGCGCGCATTTAAAAATATGAAAAATAGGTAATTAATTTTTATTAATATTTTTAATAGCCCCGCAGACCTGGTCTACCGCTTGCAAAATCCTCGGCCCAGGTCTTGAAAAAATATCGGCATTGATTTTTATTTCTTGATGATTTTTCACTGCATTAATTTCAGGCCAATCCGCCCACAGATCAAAACTTGTGGGCGCAAGGCCAATGATTAAATCTGGATTTTTTGTAATAACAGAAATTTCAGAGACTTCTAAAGCGGGTGTTAATTTATTTTCAAAAATATTCTCACCGCCGCAAAGATTAATAATCTCTGACTGAATACTTAAGCCCCCCGCGGTGAATAAAGGCTGATCACTAATTTGAACAAATACTTTGGGCTTAGTTTTATTATTTTTATTACTTATTTTTTTAAAATTTTTAAAATTTTTTAAACTTAAATCAAAATTATTCGCCAATAAATCCGCTTTTTTACTATTCCCTGTTAAAACCCCCAGCACCCTCATCCAATGCGAAATATCCGCTAATTTTTGGCTTTCTACGACTAGAACGGGAATGCCTAAGTCTCTTAATTTATGAATATCAAAAACAGATGTCCCATCTTGCCAAGCAATAATCAAATCAGGATTTAAAGCCAAAATTTTGGGTAAATTAATAGTTCTAACACCAGCGATCACAGGTAAATTTAAAGCTTGGGCTGGGTAATCAGAGCTGGACCCTACCCCCACTAGATTTTTTCCTGCACCCATAGCAAATAAAATTTCGGTCATATCGGGAGATAAAGAAATAATTCTTTGAGCCGGTGTTTTTAAATTAATCTCAACGCCATCTGCGCCAGTAATACCAGCTAATCCAAAACTGGATCCAGAACAAATAAAAAAAATAAAAACTAGAAAATACTTAGCCATGAGCTACCAAAGCTTTTTGATATAACTTCCAGTCAAAATATTTCCCCGGATCTGTTTTTCTCCCCGGCGCAATATCTTCATGACCCTGAATGTTATTTAAACTAATTTCTGGATAAGTTTTTAAAATAATTTGGGTAATTTTTATCAAACTTTCATATTGGGCCGGTTCAAAAACTTGATCATCCGTCCCTTCCAGCTCAATGCCGATGGAAAAATCATTGCATTTATCTTTATTTTTAAAGCTGGAAACTCCCGCATGCCAGGCCCTATGTTTAAAACTCACAAATTGAAAAATTTCCCCTGCTCTATTAATAAAAACATGGGCTGATAATTTTTTATTTTTTAATTCTTGCTGGAAATAAGGGTGTGAGTGCTCAGACTCGCAATCTAATTTATTTAAAAATAAATCCTGGACAGCTCCAGAGCCAAATTCTCCAGGGGGAAGAGAAATACAGTGAACAACTAAAAGAGAAATAATTTCTCCAGCGGGTCTTAAATCAAAATTGGGGGATTTTAATATTTTAATATCTGGAGATTGAAGCCAGCCGTCAGGGGTGATGTGCATCGCCTTAGCTTCCGGAGGTAATTCGATAAAAACCGAACATGATTTTTTCTAAATCTTCAGCAGCAGCCCTCGTAATATGCGCACCCAACCTCAAAACAGATAAAGTTCTGATATGCCCAATTTTCACCCAAGATCTCTTAGGTAAATCAGCATAATCCAGCTCATAAGTTAATGGGTAAGGGGTGGCAGGCTCTTGGCTCGTCAATGCAAAAGCAATTACAGCCCCCAGATTTTTATTAAACACCTCATCACTAATGACTAATACAGGCCTTTGACCCTGTTGCTCTGTTCCTATGGTTGGCTCTAAATTCGCCCAAACGATGTCCCCTCTCAATATTCTGGCCATGCTGCACTGTCCTCTTTCCAACCTAGTTCTGCCCACGCTTGCTCTTCTGCTTTATTTGCCTTCAAACAAGCTTGCTCAAATTCTTGTCTTTCTAGTTGCTTAACTTTCATAGCGACTGCTTCCTGAATTGCCTGACTTCTATTTTTAAAAATCTGCGCTCGAATCAAAAAATCTAATTTTTCTAAAAGCTCTCTATCAAGAGTGATTGCGATCTTCGCAAGAGGTTCAACCCTGGCCAAAACCGTTCTCCTTATTGATTATCATACCTTCATCATACTTTTAACTCTCCTCAAGATCAAGCAGATTGTTTTATTTTTTTATCAACTCATCTCTCAGGTTCATGAAACAAAATTTCTTCTTTAAACTCCGCCCCTTCTTTTTTAATTTTTTTAATTTTTTTAATTTTTAATATAAACAAATAAGTAAGTACGAAACCCATGGCCAAACTGCATTTTTACTATTCAGCAATGAACGCAGGCAAGACAACTATTTTGCTGCAATCTAATTACAACTATAAAGAACGCGGTATGCGCACCCTGCTCTATACACCCCAGCTAGATAACCGTGTGAGAGCAGGCTTAATTGCCTCGAGAATTGGCTTGCAAGCTGAGGCTCGCATGTTTGATCAAAATTTTAATATTTTTTTAGACACCCAAGAACAAATTAAAACTCTGGGCAAAATTCACTGTGTCTTTGTCGACGAAGCCCAGTTTTTAAACAAAGTCCAAGTCGAACAGCTCACAGATATTGTCGATGTTTTAAATATTCCGGTTTTAACTTACGGCTTACGATCAGACTTTATGGGCCAGCCTTTCGAAGGAAGTTTATATCTCATGACCTGGGCTGAAGAATTATCTGAGATTAAGACTGTCTGTCATTGCGGCGCTAAAGCCACCATGGTTTTGAGACTAGATGCCCAAGGCAAACCTATTTTATCTGGAGAACAAATAGCCATCGGCGGCAATGAATCTTATTTATCTGTCTGTCGTAAGCATTATAAAAAAAGAGAGACGGGGTTTTGAGCCTGGGGAATAGCCCTTTTTTATATTTACCTCACGAAACAGAGATTTTCCGTTTTCGTGAGGTAAAAAATACACTACAATCCACCTCACCAAATCGTTATTTTACATTTTCGTGAGGTAAAAAATAAAAATGCCAGTACTTAAAAGCTTAAGATCAGCATCTTTTTATATAGGCCGAGAAAAAGAACTCCAACTTTTAAAGCCTTTACTACAGAAACATACTTCTAGCCTTATCGTCTTTAAAGGCCGTAGAAGAGTTGGCAAAAGTCGCCTGGCTCAAGAATTTGCAAAAAATCATCGTTTTTTAAAATTTTCTGGTTTAGCACCAACAGAAGGCACAACGCCAGAAATTCAAAGACAAGAATTCATGCGCCAACTCTCTGAGCAAACTGACTTTCCAGAAGTCCAGGTAGATGACTGGGGAAAGGCGTTTTCCATGGTGGCCTCTCAAACAAAAACAGGCCGAGTGATTATTTTATTAGATGAAATTTCTTGGATGGCTGAAGGTTCTCCTGAGTTTCTTCCTAAATTAAAAAACGCCTGGGATTTATCGTTCAAAGACAACCCCGAATTAATTTTAATTTTATGCGGCTCTATCTCTTCCTGGATTGATCAAAATATTTTGCAAAGCACAGGATTTGTCGGACGAATCTCACTGGTTTTAAATCTCGAGCCTTTAACACTGAAAGACTCCAGTGTTTTTATTAAAAAAATTGCACCCAACTTATCTAAAATCGAGCAATTTCAAATTTTATCTATCACCGGTGGCATCCCTAGGTACTTAGAAGAAATTCTCCCAAATACTCCTGCGGCTGAGAGCATTCATCGATTATGTTTTACACCAGAGGGCCTCTTATTCCAGGAATTTAATGATATTTTCTCTGACTTGTTCTCACGTCGAAGCCCAACTTATCAACGCATTCTTATGGCTCTCGTTGATGGGAAAAAAGAATTCCATCGCTTATGTGAGTCATTAGAGCTTTCTAAAAGTGGCTCTATTAGCGAATATTTAGATGATTTAATTCAAGCGGGATTTATAAAAAAAGAACTGACTTGGGAGATTCAATCTCAAAAAATAAGCCGATTTGGTCATTACAGAATCAGCGATAATTACACACGATTTTACTTAAAATTCATTCTTCCTAATCAAGAAAGAATTCAATCTGGTTTGTTCAAAAATCAAAGCCTCAGTGCACTACCTAACTGGGAAGGCATTATGGGACTGCAATTTGAAAATCTAGTCTTACAAAATAGAGATTTAATCTGGCAAGCCGCTGGAATTTCACCCAATGATATCTCTATTGAAAACCCATTTTTCCAAAGGCCTACTAGTAAAATAACGGGTTGCCAGATTGATTACTTAATCCAGACCCAATACAACACTTTATTCCCCTGCGAGATTAAATTTTCCCAAAATAACCCGATTGGCCCCTCTGTTATTAATCAGATGAAAGAAAAACTAGAAAATCTCTCTCTCCCTAAAAACTTTTCTTATTGGCCAGTTTTAATTCATGCCAGTGAAATCAGCCCTCAAGTTTCTGCTCAAAATTATTTTTCTAAAATCATCGATTTCAGCCAGTTTTTAACTTAAATCCCCCCTAATTTTTGACATTAATTTTTGTTATCCTCGCCAGCTTTTTTAAATAACCTTTTTTAAATAACCTTTTTTAAATAACCCAGCTGGAACCCCCTCATGACCTGCATTAATTCCAAAATTACTTTTCAAGATTTAATTTTAACCCTTCAAAAATACTGGTCAGAACAAGGCTGTGTGATTATTCAGCCCTATGACATGGAAGTCGGTGCGGGGACTTTTCATCCCGCGACTTTTCTAAGAGCCATCGGACCTGAACCATGGAATGCAGCTTACGTCCAGCCTTCTAGACGACCCAAAGATGGACGTTATGGGGACAATCCCAATAGAGGCCAGCATTACTATCAATTTCAAGTCGCTTTAAAGCCCTCTCCAGCAAATATTCAAGAATTATATTTAGGATCTTTAAGAGCCTTGGGATTTGATTTAAGCAAACATGACATTCGCTTTGTCGAAGATAACTGGGAATCACCCACTTTAGGCGCCTGGGGCTTGGGCTGGGAAGTGTGGTTAGACGGCATGGAAGTCACCCAATTTACTTATTTTCAACAAGTCGGCGGCTTAGATTGCAGCCCCGTCCTCGGCGAGATTACTTATGGCTTAGAGCGCCTGGCCATGTATCTACAAAATAAAAATTCCATGTTTGATTTAATTTGGGCCCATACCCCCAATGGCCCAGTGACCTATGGCAATGTCTTTCATCAAAATGAAGTCGAAATGTCAAAATATAATTTTGAACAAGCGCCGGTAGATCAATTATTTAATTTATTTAATCTTTTCGAATCAGAGTCCCAAAGATTAATGGCCCTAGATTTACCCTTGCCGGCTTATGAAATGATGTTAAAGACCTCACATACTTTTAATTTACTTGACGCGCGCGGGGCTATTTCTGTCACAGAGCGACAAAGATATATTTTAAGAATCAGAGCGCTTTCTAGAGCCATCGCAGAGGCTTATTTTAAATCCCGGGAGAATCTGGGCTTTCCGATGCTGCAAACCGCTTCTATCGTCTCTCCCCCCGCGGGAGAGACAGACCTGAAAGGCGAACGCCTGAAGGTCAGAGAGGGGGTCAATTTAAAAAATTCCGATGATTTCCTATTTGAATTACTAACAGAAGAACTCCCCCCCAAAGCTTTATTAAATTTAATCCAATCTTTATGCACAGAAATCAAATCCCAGCTCGAAAAATCTCAGATCTTATTTAGAAATATTAATTACTTCGCAACGCCCAGGCGTCTTGCTATTTATATTTCAGATTTATCTTCAAAATCCCAAGATCAAATAATCTCTAAACGCGGACCTGCGGTGTCTGCCAGTTTTGATCAAGATAAAAATCCCAGTAAGGCTTTATTAGGCTTTTTAAGCTCTGTGAATTTAACCCCCCAAGATCTGGAAAAATTAAGCCGTGAAATAACAGATAAGGGCGAATATTTTTTATATCAGGGCACTCAAATAGGCCAGTCTATTACTCAGCTTTTGCCCCAAATTATTCAAACCAGTTTAAATAAATTACCTATTCCTAAACTGATGCGCTGGGGATCAAGCCAAATTCATTTTGTCCGCCCGGTTCATTCTTTAATCATGCTCTATGGAGATTTAATCATTCCTGGAAATATTCTGGGCCTGGAATCTGGAAGAGAAACCCAGGGCCATCGTTTTCACAGTCCAGAAAAAATTAAAATTACTTCAGCCCAAACTTACTTAACTCAGCTTAAACAAAATCATGTGCTGGCTGATTATCAAGAGCGCCAAGAATTAATTAAAAACCAGATCATAAAAATCACTGGAAATCTTCAAGCCACCGCCCTTTTACCTCAAGATCTTTTAGACGAAATCACTAGCATTACTGAATGGCCTGAGGCTTTGCTTTGCGAGTTCTCTCCAGAATTTTTAAACACCCCTTCAGAAGCTTTAGTCTCAGCACTCCAGCAACACCAAAAATGCGTAGCTTTGAAAAATGCTCAAGGGCATTTATTACCTTATTTTATTGCCATTGCGAATTTAAATTCCAAAGAGCCTGAACTAGTCATTCAGGGTAATGAAAAAGTCGTGAGAGCTAGATTATCCGACGCAAGTTTTTTCTATCAAACCGACTTAAAAATTAAATTAGACCAGCCTGAAATTCAAAATTCTCTTTCGAAACTAACTTATCAAATTAAATTAGGCAGCATGCTAGAAAGACAAAATAGAATTGCTGATTTGGCTCAAATCATCGCCCAAGCATTAAATTTTAATAATCAGCAAATCCAAATGGCCCACCGCGCAGGAGTTTTATCTAAAGCCGATCTAGTGTCCAACATGGTCATGGAATTCCCAGAGCTCCAGGGCATTATGGGATCTTATTACACCCAGGCGATGGGTGAAGATTTAGAAATTTGCCAGGCTATTCAAGAACAATATTTACCTAGATTTTTAGGTGATCAACTCCCTAAAACTCAGACTGGCATTATTTTAGCCCTAGCTGAAAAACTAGAAGGCTTAGTAGGTATTTTTAGCACAGGTGAAAAACCCACGGGATCTAAAGACCCTTTTGGCTTAAGACGCCAGGCGCTTGGAATTATTAAAATTTTGCTAGATAGCCCATTAGATAAAAAATTAGATAAAAAATTAGATTTAGATTTATTAAAAATAATTAATCTAGCCATCCCATTATTTAAAAATACCGCTCAAAAGCTTGACCAAAATCTTACCCAAGAAGTCTATGAATTTATCTTAGAAAGACTGAAAAATAATTTTATAGAATCTGGCATGAACCCCAGTGTTTTCGAGGCGGTTAAACAATCTCAACCTAGCCCAGATAGTTTGAAAGATTTTGAATTAAGAACCCAGGCCGTACTGGAATTTTTAAAACTCCCAGAGGCTGAAAATTTAACCCAGGCGAATAAGCGCGTGAGAAATATTTTGAGTAAAAATTTATTAGATTCAGATAAAAATTTATTAAATTTAAATCCGGATTTATTAATAACTCCAGCTGAGAAAAATTTATTTGAAAAATTAAATCAAATTTTAAACCAGGCTGATCCTGAGTTAAAAAATAAAAATTATGAAAATTATTTAAAAATATTATCTGGATTAAAAGACCCGATTGATCAGTTTTTTAATAATGTCATGGTGATTTGCGAAGATTTAAATCTAAAAAATAATCGTTTGATTTTATTAAATTTATTAGATCAGGCTTTCTCAAAAGTGGCGGTGATTGGGTGTGTGGCGGGGTGATTTTCACCACCTTCAGAACATCGTCTCTCCCCTTGCGGGAGAGACAGGCCCGAAAGCGAAGCTAAGGGACAGAGAGGGGGCCACATCGCAAAGCGCTTTAATACTTAAATCTTCCGATATCTCACAGAAGGCCCCTGCCCCAGACGCTCGACTTTTCCCAATTTAACAAGCTGGGATAAATAACGCCCTGCCGTAGGTCGTGAGATATTTAAATAAGCCATAGCCTCAGGAATAGAAATTAAATCTTGTGAATAAAACAAATCCATAAGCAAAGTACTGGGCTGTTTTTTATGCTCTAAATTCCCTGATCTTTCTGATCTTTTCAGACTACTGACTCTGGGTAAAACACATTTAATAAAACGATCGCCCTCAATCACCACGGGCCTGGGGAGAAAGTTTTCTCGAAAAGTCTTAAACAAAGTTAAAAATCCAGAACCTAATTTTTCAATATACCCAGCCTCTCTAAAAATCCGACAAATCGCATGATTACGAATATAAGTCAGGCCCATCTCCAGATCGTCGGTAGAAATAGGCCCTGCAAATCCGCCCGGACTAAAAATCTCAACACGATCATCAAAAATAGAAATTTTAATGGGCCCTGGTAGTGAGTAATCTCTATGTACAACGGCATTAATAATAATTTCTCTGACAGCCACTTCAGGCATCTCCAGTTTTTCTATACGTCGCGTTTTTTTAATCTCAAACGAATGATTCAAACGAGAGCTCACAAAATTAATCGCCGTATCCACCTGGGACATTAAAGTGCCTGTACAGTCCAAACTGGCTAAGGCACTGCGATCCGCCAAGCCTGAAAAATGCGTACAAATAATAAAAGCCTCTGGGTAATAACGCTCTGGTGTTTTCCCAAATAATAAAAGTCCTGCCAAAGTGGGATAAATTTTCCCATGCTCTTCAATCAGTAATTTATAGTGCTTCAGCTGATCTTGAATTTTTTTAACTTGGAACTCTTGACGATTTTTTTCTAGGAAATTTTTAAAACTTTCTAAATTAATTTCTTCAATATTCGCCGCATAAACGGGCATTTCGTCCACAGAAAAACCCTTACTTCGCCAAGCAAGCTCTCTAATAAAAACCGCATCTGCTTTCACGGTATGAGCCCCTGCTCGAATAAAGACCCCTTCATTCATGCCTAAACTGGTCACGAAATAAGGCTTGTTCATCCCTGAAGAGACTTCTAGAACCAAGACAATTTTTTCACCTAAACGCTGTGTATAAATCAAAGGCAAAATCGTAGGCGTAGCACTTTGATAAATAGATTTCTGGAGCTGGTCTGACAGGTCGTCTATGTCACTCTCTGGAACCCCAAAAATCTCGTGGTCATCATCAATTCCGAGAATTAATTTACCCCCAAAATGATTACAAAAAGCCACCATGGTTTTTACAACCTGCTGTTTTGTCGGCACTTCTTTTTTAAATTCTAATTGCGCGGATTCTTGATCGGGATACTTCATCAGAAAGCCCTTTTTGAAATTAAATACAAACCTATGAGTCAATTAGCTCACAGTGAGTCAATTATTGACTCACTTATTCTGTAAACAAGCCATTTTTGACTTAAAATCTGCGCGAAAATCAACTTTCTTATTATTGCGCAGAATTTTTAACTCCATATAATCTGCGCAAAAATCATATTTTGCATTTTTGCGCAGATAAAAAAGAGAGAAAATAGAAAAATGAAAAAATTTATCGGCCGTGAACGGGAACTCGCTCTTCTGAATCAATACCAAGACAGTCCCAACAGTACTTTTATTGTCATTCGAGGACGCCGTCGGACTGGAAAAAGCCAATTAGTCGAAGAGTTCGCTAAAAATCATGTTTTCTGGCGATTTTCAGGCTTACCCCTGGAGGAGCAAAATTCAAAAAAAAACCAAAAAAATCAAAAATCTCTGGGAGAAATCGCCCAAGATCAGCGCGACTATTTTTCAAATACGCTCATGCGCTATACCGGCGGTGCTCGCGCGGATGCTTCTGACTGGTTCAATCTTTTTGTGCATCTGGCAGATCAGCTACCCCATCAGCTATCCAGCTCGAGCAATCAACAAGCCCATCAAAAAATAATTGTTTTATTAGACGAGATCTCTTGGATGGCGATGGGTGACTCAACGTTTTTACCCAAATTAAAAGACGCTTGGGATCACTTACTTAAAAAAAATAATCAGCTGATTTTTATTCTCTGCGGCTCTGTATCCAACTGGATCGAAAAAAATATTTTATCCAGCACGGGATTTTTTGGTCGAATCCACCAAACCATCACCCTCGAAGAACTCAGCCTTTTAGAATCTTTAGAATTATTAGAATCTCAGGATTTTCAAGCCTCCAGCATGGAAAAACTCATGGTCTTGTCCATCACAGGCGGCATCCCCTGGTATCTCGAGCAATTTTTTAAAGGCCAATCTGCTGAGCAACATATCCGCCGACTTTGTTTTGAAAAAGATGGCTTATTCGTCTCAGAATTCGATCGAATATTTCATGATCTCTATGGTTCAAGAGCGCCCATTTATTTACAAATTATTAATTTATTAGCAAGCGGCCTGAAGAATTACTCAGAGATTACGGAGGCGACCCAGTACTATTCAGGCGGCACACTCAGTGAATATTTAGATGATCTAGTCATCTCAGGTTTTGTGACTAAAGACAAAGGCTGGGCCATTAATACAGGGCTTGCTCGGAAAATTATTCACTATCGGCTCAGTGATAATTATTTGCGATTTTATTTAAAAAATATGTTACCCAATCTCGACAAAATTCAAAAAGGCCATTTCGAGGCCGTATCACTCAAAAACCTCAAAGGCTTCTCCAGCTATTTAGGCTTACAACTAGAAAATTTAGTCTTGCGAAATAAAGATTTAATTTTTAAATCGCTGGGCATTTTAAAACAAGATGTCGTCGCCGATGGGCCCTTTATTCAACGCAAAACTAAAGCCCAAGAAGGCTGCCAGATAGATTACTTAATACAAACAAGTTTTAATTCTTTATTACTCTGCGAAGTCAAATTCAGCAAAAATTTAATTGGGTTGAATGTGATCTCTGAAGTCCAAGAAAAAATTAAAAAACTAAAAAAACCGAGAGGCTTTTCTTGCGTCCCGGTTTTAATTTATTTTGGAGAGTTATCAGAAGAGATCCTGGATCAGCAGTTTTTTTATAAATTAATTAGTTTTGAAGCGTTTTTAACAATCTAAAAATTACTTCGCAAAAATCCCCAAAGCAGCTGAATAAATCTCGGCGTCTAGCTCTGCTTTATTAAATCCATGCGCATATAAAATTTCATAAAAAACCCGAGCAGCACCAGGAGATTTAACATCCTCACCCTCAATCTCAACACTCTCAAAACTCTCGGAGCTGGCAGGGCTAAGCCCACTTCCAGCACCAGCACATCCTGTACTTTTTTCTAATTCAGCTTTTTCTAATTTAGCTTTTTCTAATTCAGCTGGACCAAAATATTTTGCCTCTAATTGCTGAGATAAATTTCCAAAAACAGTATTTAACTTGTCTAAAGCTGCTTCTTGATTAACCCCGTCATACCACGATCTCAAAACATCCTCGCAAGGTCCCTTTTGACTCAAAAAACTAAAACACTCTGCAGAAACAGGATTCATCCCCGCAGCACTCACTTCCTCTAAAATATTTTTTCTATCATCCACTAAATAGCAATCTTTAGGGGCAATTCCATGATCTCTCGCAATATGAGCCATGGCGTCTGCTTTATTTTGATAACCTTCATAACTCTCTTTAGGCAAGCCTCGGGGCAAGCCAGGACACGTCAGCCCTGGCTTCATAAACATAATCACTTTGGGACTGACACCCTTCAATATTTCTGTCTTTATTTTTTCATAAGGCGCTTTAGCATCTTTAGGGACGGCACAAATATGATTCCGACCAGTCAACCTTCCAGATGGATCTAGATCAATCGGCCCGATGTAATGTCTTCCATTAATTATCTGACCCCTGAACTGCACTGACAATGTCCAAGACTCCACGGGGTAGCCCAAGCCAGCAGCTCTATTTCCATGTGCATAAGGATGATTCAAATCTAAAAAAGACTCCAATGCACCGAGCACTGCAAAAACCAAACTATCAGGAACCTGCTTATTGGTAATAACCCCAAAATGCAACTCACAGCCTGTCTCTTGAGCGCGTCTAGTCCATTGATTTAAATAGCCAACAATAAGCTCCTTCCCACGATCACCTCCGATCCAAGGGTCATCGACACTTTCTAGCCCCGTGTTCATCAAAGTCCCATCGATATCTAAAAAAACCCCAATTTTTCTAACTCCAACTCCAGACATACCCACACCCCTAACAAATAATCAAATAATAAAATAATAAAAAAACTACACCCGCTAATACCCAAGCGCTCCTGCAGAAAAACACCAGGGCTCTCTTCGATAAAAATCACTAGAAGATCTAAAAAATACAGAAGATAAAACTCCTGCAGAACCCCCACCTGCCATCACATGAATAGGTGGGAAAATTTTCCTAGAAGTAGCCTTAATAAGCTTAAGATCCTTAACACCCAGAGAGCGCAAAGCAGTTAGAGTCAATAATTCTTGAATCAGCTTAATTTCGCGCAAACACTGTTCTTGCAAACTTCCACCGTCATAAAGCGCACTCAAATCCTCTACAGAATTAATCATCTCAGCAAAATGCTCTGCTGATACGTAACGCATCCCTGCGATTTCGACATCGCTTAAATTCACCCTCTGATCATCAATCAAAATACAATTTTCATGCGGAATGCCATGATCCGCTGCAATTTTCTTTATAGCCTCTGACTTTGTAGTAACACGCCCTTCCTGCCATAAAGGCTCTACAGCAATACTCACAATCGCCACCTTGCTCGGTATTTCCAGCTTTTCATAAAAACTTCGGTCTTCTCTCATAACGAAGCACGTCAGATGCCGAGCGGTTTTCGGACAAATTAATTCCGCAGAAACCGTTTTTTCTTCTTTATTTTTTTCTTTTGATCTAGGCGTCCCAAGGGTTTGCATCCATACACGATACAAATAAGTTTCTTTGGCACCATTTGAAAATTGCACAAGGTCCCGCTCCACATGACTACTCACTTTATCCTTATCAAATGAGCAATGATTTAAATCCAAAAAATCCTTAAACGTCCGCATCGCAAGCGCAACAAGATAATCAAACCTTGATTTCATGGTCACAATACCAACATGCAGCTCGATATTATTTTTTTCCGCCCAGTGTTTTAAGTTGTTTAAATAAGCCAGCCAAAGTTCTTTCCCAAGCATCCCACCGATCCAAGGCTCACGAGATTTCAGATTCGGAATAAATAAGGTCTTATCTAGGTCAAAAAAAATACCTACTTTTGTCTTACCCGCAGGCTCTCCTCCAGCTCCAGCTCCAGCTCCAGCTCCAGCTCCTGACATAAGCCCACTCCTGAATTAATAAAAATTAAAAAAAGGGCCGATATTTTTATTTTAAAAAAATATCAGCCCGAAAAATAAAAAATAAAATAAAGCTATTTAAAAATTACCAGCCGGTAATTTCTTTAATACCCTTACCAATTTCTGCTGGAGATTTAACTGTATGGACCCCAGCTGCTTCTAAAGCTTTGAATTTTTCAGCCGCCGTGCCTTTACCACCAGCAATAATGGCGCCTGCATGACCCATGCGTTTCCCCGCTGGAGCCGTGACTCCAGCAATGTACGCAACCACAGGTTTGGTCACATTGGATTTAATAAATTCAGCTGCTTCTTCTTCAGCAGATCCGCCAATTTCACCGACCATAATAATCGCTTCAGTCTGAGGATCTTTTTCAAATAATTCCAAGATATCAATAAAATTACTGCCTGGAATTGGATCTCCGCCGATGCCCACACAGCTGCTTTGGCCAAAGCCCAGCGCCGTAGTTTGATGGACAGATTCATAAGTCAAAGTTCCAGAACGAGAGACAATCCCGACTTTACCAACTTGATGGATATACCCTGGCATAATGCCAATCTTGCAAGCACCCGGTGTAATCACGCCTGGGCAATTGGGGCCAATCAAACGCTGACGCACGCCTGATTTTAATAAGGGCGCGGTTTCTAAATAGCGCTTAACTTCCAGCATGTCCAAAACAGGAATGCCTTCGGTAATACAAATAATTAATTCAATACCGGCATCAATCGCTTCAATAATCGAATCCTTGCAAAAAGGTGCGGGGACATAAATCACCGACGCATTCGCTTGAGTCTGATCCACAGCGTCTCTTACCGTATTAAAAACAGGTCGATCTAAGTGCCGCTCACCGCCTTTACCAGGCGTTACACCGCCCATAAAGAAATTCACGCCATGCTCTAAACCATAAGCAATCGCCTGCTCAGAATGAAAAGTGCCTTGCTTACCCGTGTAGCCCTGGCAAATCACTTTTGTGTTTTTATTAATCAAAATACTCATTTATTTTATTTCCCTAGTTCCAGACTAATGCCCGACTAATGTCCGACTGCTGCGACAATTTTTCGAGCTGCATCGGTAAAATCCGTCGCTGCCATAATATTTAAACCCGATTTGGCTAACTTCTCAGCGCCTAATTTTGAATTAGTGCCTTCTAGTCTCACTACGACGGGGACACTGACTCCGACTTCTTTCACAGCTTCCATAATTCCATCCGCAATCATGTCGCATTTCACAATACCGCCGAAGATATTCACCAAGATGCCCTTCACATTGGTATCCGACAAAATAATCTTAAAAGCTTCAGTGACGCGCTCTTTATTCGCTCCACCGCCGACATCTAAGAAATTCGCAGGACGGCCTCCAGATAATTTAATTAAATCCATCGTCGCCATCGCTAATCCAGCACCATTGACCATGCAGCCAATATCGCCATCGAGAGAAATATAATTAAGTTGTGACTCTTGAGCCCTGCTTTCTCTCGGATCTTCTTGAGAGGCATCGCGCATTCCAGCAATTCTGGGTTGTCTATATAAAGCATTGTCATCAATATTTATTTTGCCATCCAAGCAATGCAAATTTCCCTCTTTAGTAATAACCAGGGGATTAATTTCTAAGAGCGAAAAATCAAAGTCTTTAAATAACTGGGCCAGACCCATAAAAATCTTGGTGAATTGCTTAATCTGATTCGCATCCAAACCTAATTTAAAGCCAATTTCTCTTGCCTGGTAGGGCATCGCGCCAACCAAAGGGTCAATAATCGCTTTGAGAATTTTTTCAGGATGGGTGTGCGCAATTTCTTCGATTTCTACACCGCCTTCGGTCGATGCCATAAACACTATTCTTCTAGTAGCCCGATCAACGACCGCACCCAAATACAATTCTTTGGCAATATCTGTACAAGATTCGACCAGAATTTTACTAATCGGCTGCCCGTGCTCATCTGTCTGAAAAGTGACTAAACGCTTGCCCAGCATATTTCTTACAAAATCAGCGACCTGTTCTTTACTAGACACTAATTTCACACCACCAGCTTTACCGCGACCCCCAGCATGAACTTGGGCTTTAACCACCCAGCGCTCGCCACCGATTTTATCCACGGCACCTAACGCCTGTTCAACGCTATCCACGGCATAGCCTTTAGACACAGGCAGGCCATATTCAGCAAACAATTCTTTTGCTTGATACTCATGCAAATTCATGGGTTATTTTTCCTATTTAATTAATCTCAAGATAAAAAAGCGCGCGGAGTTTACCAACTTGATTCGCCCGGGCCAATTTAAAATTTAAAAAATTTTTAAAAATTTAAAAACTAAAAAGATTGAAAAAACTGGTCTGAAAACACCCCAGCTACGCCAAATTCTTCTTTTAATTCTCGGACCCTTGCTAAATCATTCACCGTATAAGCCAAGAATACGGCCGAGCCTGCGATAGATTTAATCTCAGGAAGACGGTTTTCTTTATCACTCAGTAAAAATACTTCTTGATTTAAATTTAAGCTCACACAGCTCAAATAACTCATATCTATTTTTACTTTTTCTTTAATTCTTAGCCAATCTAAATCCCAGTTTTTTATATCTAATAAATAAGCCAATTTAACTTCATCTTCAGAAAAATTTTCTCTTACTAAATATAAAGCTTCTGGAGAAAAGCTGGAGATCACTAAGCCAGACACTATTTTTTTAAATAAAGACAAATCTTTTTCTTTAATTTCTAAAAGCCAATTAATCAAACTTTGAGTTATTTTTTCATCTTGCTCGGGATCTAAACTCAAACCACTTTCTTCATGCCTATTAGCTGTTTTAATTTCTAAATTAATTAATAACTTATTGTCTAAACATAATTTTATAACCTGCTCTAACAGGGGAATCCGAACCCCAGCAAAATCTTTATTAAACCATAATCCCGCATCTAAATTTTCTAATTCTTCCCAGTTTAAATCTTTGACTAGCTTACTTTTCTCAGCATCCCAGTCACTCCAGCCCAAAGTCGTCCGCTCAATATTTTCATCATGAATGACCACTAATTTTCCATCTTTGCTTAACTGGACATCAAATTCGACCATCTTGGCACCCATGGCCCCCGCTATATTAAAAGCAGGCGAAGTATTTTCTGGCGCGTAAGCTCCAAAACCGCGATGGGCAATTAACTCAGGTATTTCAAAACCACTAAAACTCGACATGCTATTTTCCCTCTATTTTGTAACTTACTTATTCAGAGCTTATCCCCAGATTTATACCCAATTTATACCCAATTTATACCTAGCTTTTACCCCTTATTTAAAAAATTTTTCACTGGGTAAAAATTAACAAAACCAGTTTTAAAAACATATGAAAAATCGTCTTGGATTAAAAATTAAAAATTAATATCAAATATTTTTCACAAAGCTGTTTATTAGCTTGTAAATCACTCATAAAAATAAAGATATTAAATTTAAAAAATCTTTATTTTGTTAAATAAAAATAGCTTAAATAGCTTATTTTATTTTTAATAACATGCTGTGTTTAAGAGTGACTTAAAAAAATAGTAAAAACACAATAATATTTAAAATTCATATAGTTATAAAAATACTTTGTTGCAATCTATTGCGTTATTGTTAGATTTGCGCCTTCTCAAAAATGAGAAAGCTGATAATAAAAGCAAAAAAAAATGAGCACAGACTCACGACAATAATAAATAAACAATGAACTAATGAACTGATGAACTTTGACTTAAGGAGCAGCACATGGACGAAGAGAAAGACTTCGAAGATGGCCCGGCCATCGATAGTGGAGATGAGGTCGAGACCATTGAAGACAATTTAGAAAACTTCAGTGAAGAAGATCTGCTCGCAGGAGAGGTCGACATTGATATAGACCTTGCGATGGAAATTGAGATCGATGCGGATATCGCTATCGAAGGGGGAAGAGCAGCGCCCGTTGCAGAAGCCACTAGGCCTTCTAAAACTTCTAGAAGCTCAACCCCCTTAGAGTCTTATTTCGATCACGATGACGAAATGGATATTACCAATCTTTATTTAAACAGCTTGAGCTGTCCTTTATTAACAGCCCAAGATGAAATTGATTTAGCGATTAAAATCCGTGACGGTAATAAAGCCGCTTATAACCGCATGATTGAAGCCAATCTTCGTTTAGTAGTTAAGATGGCCAAGCGCTATATGAATAGAGGCCTAGCTTTTTTAGATCTAATTGCCGAAGGCAATATTGGCCTGATGCGTGCGGTTGAAAAATTTAATCCAGATTTAGGCTTTAGATTTTCGACTTATGCAACCTGGTGGATCAAACAAAGCGTTGAAAGAGCTCTGTTAAATCAAACCAGGACTATTCGAGTGCCCATTCATGTTCTTAAAGAATTAAATGTTTATTTAAGACACATGGCTGAACTAAGACGCGAATTAGACAGAGAGCCCAGCTTAGACGAGCTGGCTAAGCGCGTTGGCAAAACAGTGGATGAAGTGAAAAAGACTTTAACAGCCACCAAAGCCGTGGATTCTATTGATGATATGTTCGATGACTCTTCGAGACCTATTATTGAAACCATTGCCGCTGAAAATAGCATTTCACCCCATACCGAGCTTGAGCAAAATAATCTCAAAGCCCAGCTCAATGGCTGGTTAGATCACTTAACAGAAAATCAACGGACAGTGATTTCTATGCGTTTTGGTCTTCGTGGCCATGATGCGTCCACTCTGGAAAACATTGGCAATCAAATTGGTTTAACTCGCGAAAGAGTCAGACAGATTCAGATTGAAGCGATGAAAAAATTAGAAACGATTGCGAGAGCTCATGGGATTACTCAAGATATTATTTAAATAATTATTTAAATAATTTTTCGAGAGAGCTGAGCAAATTCGTCAGGGCTCACATATTCAAATAAATTAAATAAAAACTTCTGCAGGACCTTCGGGTCCTGTTGTTTTATGTCTTGTTTAAAAAAAGCCATAAAGCTTTCATGGTCTTTGAAACCTCGAGAGACCGCTAAATTTAAAATACTTTTTAAAATCCTCATGGCTTCTCTGCGACGCCGACCTTCTGGATTAAAAGCTTTAGATAAAATGCCCATCGCTGTGTCAATAGGACTATGGGAAAGTTGAAGATCACCGGTCAAAAGCCACCGCCTATTTTTTAAGATTTTTAGCCCTGTTTTTTAGGCGGCAGATTTTAATTATTTTTCAGGGTTTGTATATCAAAACGGTCTGAAAACAAGCTGAAAATAATTTTAATTTTTTAGTGAGACCTAAGCTTGAGCTGCTCCAGCTGCTCCATATCTATGTATAGGATGAGTACTCATATCATGAGCAGCGGGTCTTGGAGATTTTCTGCAGCAAGGTAAGGCATTTCGAAATGCACTCGCCGCTCTCATCAAACAAGAACGCTTTGGCTCAGGCCCCAGCAAAGGAAAAGTCGAATCAGACTCTTCAGACTCTGTTGATGGCTTCAGGCGTTTCCCCAAGCAATTCACGAGAGAAGGCACGCCACAACGAGCAAAACAGAAAGAAAGAGCAAGCCCTCCGAGCACCACAGCGGCAACAGAAAAGCCGCGAGCCGTACTATTACGACCATCATCGTACCAAACAGGACCCTTTGGAAAAGTGGTAGAATTCATGAAGTCATGAAGACGGCCCCACCCTCCATTACAGGCTGCTAAACACTGTTCTTCAAACAGCCTAGTGATCCCGTATCGCGTGCAATTCAGAGCCAAAGTAAAAACTTGGTAAAAACAACGACCATATTGTTCATGCTTGCCCCGACACCACTCATCAATATCGTGTGAATTGCTGGTATAGCAATCGTGTTTATAGGGATCATCTTTCGTGTAGGACTTTGTTACAAAAGGACATTGCAGAGTCACGCCACCGAACAATGAACCCTGCAGAGGAACTGCTTTATAAGTTTCAACAGCCCCAAACACCGTCACGGCTACCCCTATAGCATACACAGTGAGCCCCACTGCTGCCGCTATTTTTTCTTGCTTGGTCCATGAATTTTCTGCTGTTGCTCTTGTTCCCGCCATGATGAGTCACCTCTTTATAATTATTTATATTTATTATTTATTTGTTTAATCACTTGATTTTTAAAGTGCTTAAACTTTAAAAATTACAGGGGAACTTAACATTTACTTAATCAAAATCAACAGATTTCCAGCAAACTTTTCACGCCGACAGCGCCTAGACGGGCCTTATTCAAAAGCGCATAATTCGCCGGTTTTTTAAGCCCTAATAGGAACTTTGACTCATGCCAGCTCTTCCAGAAAATAAATTAGAAAATAAATTAGAAAATCCATTAATTATTATCGGCATCGCAGGCGCTTCAGGGTCTGGCAAGAGCTTATTATCTAAAACCATTGTGAACGAGCTGGGGTCTAATAGAGTCGCCGTCGTATCTGAAGACGCCTATTACAAAGATTTGTCTCACTTAAATTATGAAGAACGCGCGCAAGTTAACTTTGACCATCCAGATGCCATTGACCATGAATTATTATTTGATCACCTGCAAAAATTACAGGCAGGCGAGGCTGTAAGAATGCCCGTCTATGACTACGTGACTCATACAAGATCTGCTGAGACAGTGACCCTAGGCAAAGAAGTGAGAATTATGATTCTCGAGGGAATTTTATTATTCACTGATGCCAATTTAAGAGACATCATGGATATCAGAATATTTGTCGACACCCCTTCGGATATTTGTTTTATTCGAAGACTCACCAGGGATACGAAAGATCGCGGCAGATCCATGGATTCCGTGATTGAACAATATCAAAAGACTGTCAGACCCATGTTTTTGCAATTCATCGAGCCCTCTAAGAGATACGCCGATATTATTGTCCCTCATGGTGGTAAGAACAGAATTGCCATTGACATGATCAAAGCCAAAATGCGTGAAATGCTAGGAGCCAATTAATCATGCCTCGTGCGGTTATTCTCATGATGGATTCTTTTGGCGTTGGCCAGGCTCAAGATGCTGAAAAATTTGGAGATCTCGGGGGAAACACTCTGGGTAATATTATAAAAAATCATCCTATTAAATTACCTAACTTAGCCCGATTAGGCCTAGAAAAAATTGCTGAAAAAGCGCATAGCAAACTTGCTTACTCCCTAGGCTATGAAGGCGATATTCAAGCTGCCTATGGTTTTGCTGATGAATTAAGTTTTGGTAAAGATACGCCCTCTGGCCACTGGGAATTAGCCGGTGTTCCTGTTTGTTATGACTGGGGCTATTTCAAAGATTTAAACAACTCTTTTCCAGAAGAGTTATTACAAGAGTTAATAATTCAAGCCAAATTACCTGGCGTCTTAGGCAACTGTCATGCGTCTGGGACAGAGATTTTAAAAACCTTAGGGGCTGAGCATATTAAAACCGGCAAACCCATTGTTTACACCTCGGCTGATAGTGTTTTCCAGATCGCCGCACACGAAGATAAAAAATATTTTGGCCTAGAAAAATTATATGAAACTTGCCTAATCGCGCGAAAACTAGTGGACCAGTACAATATTGGCCGAGTGATTGCCAGGCCTTTTATTGGCGAGACTCCAGAAGATTTTAAAAGAACCTCGCATCGCCATGACTATGCAACACCACCCCATGAGAAAACTTTATTGGATTATTTAGTAGAAAATAATCATGAGGTGATTGCTATTGGCAAAATCGCGGATATTTACGCCCACCAGGGGATTTCGCAAGAAATATTCGGCGAAGATAATCAGGATTTGTTTACTAAGACTTTAGAGGCTTTTAAATCAGCAAAAGATAAGAGTTTAATTTTTACTAATTTTGTCGATTTTGATTCGAAATATGGCCATCGAAGAGACATTCCAGGCTATGCCAGAGCGTTACAAGAATTTGACGCCCGCCTTCCAGAACTAGAAAAATTAATGGGCCCTGAGGATTTATTATTAATTACAGCCGACCATGGTTGTGACCCAAGCTTTCCAGGGTCGGATCACACCCGAGAACGCGTGCCGATTATTTTTAAAGGCAAAAATATGGCACCCGGCTATTTGGGCCATTCAGAAAGTTTCTCAGATATGGGCCAAACTTTGGCACATCATTTTGGCATTCCCGCTTTGAAACATGGAAAAATTTTATGCAAGAAAAATTAAATTTTTTAAGAACCCTCATGACCCAAGAGGGCATTAATTTTTACTACGTCCCTTCTTCCGACCCACATCAAAACGAATATGTGCCAGAGATTTGGCAGCGCCGAGGTTTTATTAGCAATTTCACAGGCTCTGCTGGAGATGTCTTAGTTGGCCTAGAGAAAGCTTATTTATTAACAGACGGACGCTATTTTTTACAAGCTGAAAAAGAACTGGACCCCAGCTGCTATGAATTAATAAAAAGAGTGCAGGGATCTGGCAATAGTTTTTTTGATTTTTTATCTCAAGAAGCTCAAAAATTAAAAATTAAAAATATTAAATTAAAACTCGGCCTGGACCCACAGACTGTGTCGATTCAAGAAGCTGAAAAATTACAGGATTTATTAAATTTATTAGGCGGTGAATTAATTTGCCTGGAAAATAATTTAATAGATCAGGTCAAAATCAAATTTCCCGATTTCGTCTCTCCCGTCGTGGGCAATGGGCGAAATATGGCCCGCCTCGCAGATTTAAAAACAGCTGGGGTCTCTGCTCAGGACAAAATTAAAAACATTCAAAATTTAATGCGCGCAGAGCAAGCCGATTATTTAATTATTAATACCTTGGACTCTATTGCCTGGTTATTAAATATCAGGGGCCAGGATATTAATTTTAACCCCCTGGTAATTAGCTATTTAATTTTGGATTTAAATAAAACCCAGTGGTTTGTTGATTTAAATAAACTCAGCCCTGAATTAAAAACCTACTGTGACGCTCAAAATATTAACTTGCACCCTTATGAAAATTTTGCGCAAAATTTAAACAATTTAAATAATAAAAAAATCTGGCTTGACCCCGCCCAAGCTAGCTTTTGGATTTATAAAAATTTAAGTAAAAATTTAAATAAAAATAAATTAATCCTAAAAAAATCGCCTTTAGAATTACTAAAAGCCTGTAAAAATCCTTCTGAAATAGAGGGTATAAAAAAAGCGCATATGAAAGACGCCGTGTCTTTAATTAATTTTATTTATTGGCTTGAAAATAACTGGAAAAATAAAGATGAGTTTGAGATCGGCGAACAGCTTTTAGCTTTTAGATCTCAAGACCCAGATTTCCAGGGCCCCAGTTTCGAAACCATTGCAGGCTATGGGTCCAATAGCGCCGTGATTCACTATCGAGCTGATAAAAAAACAGCACAAAAATTATCCGATCAAAATTTATTTTTATTAGATTCCGGCGGGCAATATCCTCAAGGCACAACTGATATTACAAGAGTCTTTCATTTTGGAACGCCCACTCAAGACCATAAAAAACATTACACCCTGGTGTTAAAAGGCCACTTAGCTTTAGCCAGAGCTGTTTTTGTTCAAGGGACAACCGGCATGCACTTAGACAGCTTGGCGCGCCAGTTTTTATGGGCTGAAGGCTTGGATTTTTTACACGGAACAGGGCATGGCGTCGGCTGTAATTTATGTGTGCACGAAGGCCCACAAAGAATCTCAGCAGGATTAAACACTCAGGCTTTATTACCCGGCATGGTGGTCAGTAATGAGCCCGGTGTTTATTTTCCAAATAACTATGGAATACGCATAGAAAATTTATGTTTTCTTAAACAAGTTTTACCCAAAGATTCGCACGGCATTGGCGTGGGGCCATTTTTAGGCTTTGAAGATTTAACGCTGGTTCCCTATAGCTTGAATTTAATAGATTTTGATTTGTTAAATACTCAAGAAATCAATCAAATTAATCTTTATCACCAGCGGATTTTATTAACCCTGGGGGATTTATTACCCAGTGAAATTAAAACTTGGCTAGAAAATAAAATAAGTAATAAAAATTAAAAAAATAAATAGCTCCCAGCAGTGATTTTTATAAAAATCCACCCCCTTAAAAACTTAATTACAGCTGGATTTTTCTATGTCAGGTCTTTCACCCAATGCGCTACTAGAAGAAATAACAACAGGCAGGTTTCTTGAAGACGACGCAGAGGAGTTCCCTGATTTTCTGGCTGATTTTCTGGCTACTGGAGGCAATATCAATGCCATTGATACAGAGAGCCAACTCACCGCCTTGGAGATCGCCATTGCTCAGCAGGACATCAGAACGGCCAATCTTTTGCTAGATGCTGGGGCCAATGCAGCACGCATAACACCTGATGGAACAACGACATTAATGCGAGCGATTAAACTTGACCACGCGTTAAACAATTATGAGTCGCCTCTGTTGGTAGGAAAAATTTTAGATCGCACCAAGTCTTGTCATATCAATCTAATTAATACTGCAGGAGACTCTGCCCTGAGTTTTGCCTTGTCTCGCAAAAGGGTAAGGACGGCCGACATTCTCATAGCTCATGGCGCAGATGTAACGGGCACCTATGGCCATTCCGAAATGACGCCATTAATTTGGGCTACACAAGTTGGAGCTGCCCACCTTGTAGAAAGAATTTTAGAAATCACCCAAGGTGCAGAGATCGATGCAACTCCCCGCCTTACAAGAACCAACGCCCTAGGCTGGGCCGTTATAATGAATCACTCGGACATTGCCCTTATTTTGATCAACCATGGTGCCAATCCTGCTATTTGCGATGGGTCTCAGAAGAGGACACCACTTATGCTTGCGGCAGGAACTGGCCATCTTGAGCTGGCAGAAAAAATTTTGGCCGCCCCTACACAACTCCCGATTGATGCGATTGATAACATAAAAAAAACGGCCCTGCATTGGGCCATTTGTAAAAGACATAGGGATATGGCGCTTCTCTTAATGGATCATGGCGCCAATGTGATGATTTCACATCGCATAAACACGACGTCGTTAATAGAAGCATCAGAAGTTGGTCTTCTGGAAGTTGTACGGAAAATTTTGACAGTCCCTGACGCATTAGATCCGGATTTTATTGATGCTGCTGATTCACAAGGCGCCACTGCCCTGTATTGGGCCATTCGTGAAAAACATTCGGATATTGCGCTTCTCTTAATGGCTCATGGCGCCAATGTGATGAAGATTCCGCCTTCTCTTCAGACGACGTTATTAATACAAGCTTCAAAACTTGGCCTTCTAGCGGTTGCACAGCGAATGTTGACAGCCCCTGGCGCATTAGATCCTGATTTTATCGATGCTGTTGATAAAGAAGGATTCACCGCCCTGCATCGAGCCATTCTTGAAAAACATGCGGGCATTGCGCTTCTCTTAATGGCTCACAATGCAAAAGTGGACACTACAAACAAGCTTGGAATCACCCCCTTAATGGAAGCAGATATAGAAGGCCCAGAAAAAAGGCTGCTTACTCCTGTCGTAGAAAAAATTAAAGAAATTCTCAGCCGCTGGAGCCCCATGAGAGCTGCTTGGTGTACGGGCGTTGTAAGAGGTGGCTTAGAGAGAAGAAGAACCGCGACGCTCATGGCACCTGGAGCTGCACCTGGAGCTGCAAGCGGTATTGTGGGTGGAGCTGGCGCTGGAAGCAGCACTTCAACCCCAGAGCTTTAATCCCAAATTCAATCTGGAGTACACACCATGTCCGGCGACCCTACTGTTGATTTATTGAATCGTGTAACAAACGGCACGCTGACTGAAGATTTACTTAAAATATTTCTTGAAAATGGCGCTGATATTAATACGCCTGATCGCCATGGATTCACCGCTCTGCATATTGCGCTTATGAATAACAACGCAGATCCAGTAATTGCTAGCAAAACTGCGCACCTCTTACTCGACCATGGCGCTAGGGCTGACATCGTCCCACGCACTGGATCCAAGCCCTTACTGTGCGCAGCAGCATTTGCCGATGTCGCTCTTTTAGAAAGACTGATTAACCAAGCTGGTGTGGATATCAATGCGATGGATAAAACCGGAATGCCCCCCCTGCACTCGGCGATTATAAATAGGAACTTCGAGGCGGCTCATTTTTTACTTGATCTTGGCGCTCGTGCAGACAGTCAAACATTCAATGACAAAACGCCTTTGAGTACGGCTCAAGAATTTAAGCGGGTACCAGCCGCTGCTGACATTGCAAAAAAAATTCAGGATCAAATTGATGCAAACCCTGGCCGGGTTCCTCTGACAGCACCTCCGATAGAAAAGACCGGGGGGCGAAGCAAAACTGCCCTAGTTGTAGGAGCTGGAGCTGGCGCTGGATCGGCGGGAGAACCTGGAGCAATCTCTAGACACTCAAGCCCTTAAAGTATATATTTTGCGTATATACAAATTTTAAGGGATTAATTTAAATATGATCACAACTCGTGTCTTTCAATCAGGAAATTCTTTAGCCATTAGAATCCCAAAAGCGTTTCATCTCAGCAGCTCTGAAGTCGAAATATTTAAACGCGGGGATGAGCTAATCATTCGAGAAATCCCCCAAAATTTGGGCAAAGCCTTCGAGCTTTTACAATCTTTACCAGAAGATTTTTATGAAACACCTCGCATAGATACACCCGCTCAAAAACGCGAGGATTTTTAAATGGCCTTTCGTTATATGCTGGACACTAATATTTGTATTTATATCGCAAAACAAGCGCCAGCCAAGGTCCTAGAAAAATTTCAAAGCTTGGAATTAGGCACTGTGAGCATGTCGATTATTACCCATAGTGAATTGCTCTATGGCGTCAAAAAATCACAGCACCCGAGGAAATCTGAAAAAATACTTCAGGAACTCAGCCATTTGATTATCCCCCTGCCAATGACTCCTGAAGTGGCGAGATGTTATGGCGATATTCGCGCGACTTTAGAAAAAAAAGGCACGCCCATTGGCAATAATGATTTATGGATTGCTGCTCATGCGATGGCTGAAAAATTAATTCTGGTGACCAATAACACCAAAGAATTTGCCAGAGTCCCCAAATTAAACATAGAAAACTGGGTTTAATAGGTCTCAAACCTCTTTTGATTTCGTCTCTCCCCTAGAGGGAGAGACAGACCAACGGGCTCCTGGCCTGTTGGGCAGAGAGGGGGATGAATCACTGCAATGACCCCCTCTCTATCCCTTGGCTTCGCCTTCGGGCTTGTCTCTCCCGCGAGGGGAGAGACGATGTCAGATCTGTGGATCTCTGCTCTCAAGAAAAGCTCTACGAGTTTCGAAAGAGGTCTAATAAAATACCTGGAGACACAGGTTTAACATATTGATTTATGTTATTTTTTCTTAGCCCTCGGATGCGCCTTGTCATAGACCTCGGCTAAGTGCTGAAAATCCAAATGGGTATAAATCTGAGTGGTAGAAATACTGCTATGACCCAATAGCTCTTGGACTGCACGCAAATTATGACTGGATTCTAAAAGATGCGACGCAAAGGCGTGTCTTAACATATGCGGGTGTAAATGCTGGGTGCCATAGAGCTGACCCCAGCGCTCGAATCTTTGCTGGACATAGCGCGCAGCTAATCTTTTACCTTTTTGATTAATAAACAGCGCGTCTTCGTCTGGGACCGCATAATTTTTTCTGTACTCCAGCCATCTTGTAATCGCCTCCTGGGCTTTTGATCCCACTGGAACTAAGCGTGTTTTCTGGCCCTTACCAATAATGGTCAGACTCTGGGGATTAATATCTAAATCTTGGGTATTCACAGACAGTAATTCTGAAAGCCTTAAGCCCGAAGAATAAGTTAATTCCAGAATGGCCAAGTCTCGAATTTCCATGGGGTCACTGGTTTTAATATTTAATAAATTCGACATTTGGTCTACGTCAGGCGCTTTGGGTAATTTCTTAGGCGATTTTGGCGGGCGAATCCCCAGAGCTGGATTGTGGTCCGTGATATTTTCTTTAATTAAGAATTTATAAAGCGTTCGAATCGAAGAAAGTAATCTCGCAATAGATCTGCCACTTAAACCTCGACTGTGATTTTGCGCGACCCATTGTTTAATAATTTGGGGCGTAATAATTTTAAAATCTGAAATTTTCTGCTGGCTTAAAAACTTTAAAAAATTTTTAAAATCTTGCGAATAACTAATCAAAGTCTCTGGAGAGAGCTGCCGCTCGGTCTCGGCATATTTTAAAAAATCTTCCAGTAGATTTTTAAGCGACATGCGTCAGGCCTGAATTATTAGAATTAGTTTTATTAGTTTTATTGGCTGAAGCTGAGCTTATTAAAAAACTTGAAGATCCATAGCCTGTTTTTTTGGCGTGAGCGTTGGGGCTATTGGGTGAGTCAGGTAAATATAAGGGGCCACTTTGGCCGCAGCTGGAAAGCATTGAGCTGGAGCTGAAGATGAAAATCAAAGGTAATAAAAGAGAAAATAACACATGAGATATTTTAGACATTAGCATGGCGACACCCTGGCTTTAAATTAACAAATTTTACTTTTTTTGCCTTACTCCAGTCTATGTAGCTCACAGAATCATGGGCCTCCCAAAAGATTTTTTCTTCTAAAAAATTTTTAAATTTTGGTAGTTTTTTTAATTTATTTTTACGCACCTGCTCTTTCATTCCCTCATTCCATTGGATCAATAACGCTAATAACGCGATCAATAATTAAATTAACCAACACTTGATCAAGCGTTTCTATGTATTTTGCAGTGCCCTGCTTCACTCTCTCTTCCAAGTCAAAAGACCGAATTTGATTACACACAGCAACCCCTGATGTTTGAGACCCAGAAAGCGGAACAGCCAGACCCATTTCTCTCAGAAATTTCCCACCACTTGTCACTGGAACAGTCATTGAAACACCCAGCTGATTTATTTCTTTCGGTGTGATGACGACATAGGGATGCATATTTTTCATTTCATGGCCCTCGGTTGGATTTGGATCTACCCAATAAATATCGCCCTTTCCTGGAATATACCGTTTGACCATTTTTTATAATTCCCGACCTACGGAAGAACCCTCACGAGCCCATTCAGTGGCTTTGTTAAGCTCCCTCATATTTTTGGGCGTTGCCCCTACTAATAACTCTGACAAAGTATAACGTCGACGAGCATTAGATTTTTTTGTTCGAATGATCAGCTCGCCCTCCACCACATCCAGCGTTAACTTTGCACCCACTTGTATTTTCAAAAGCTTCATAATATCCGCCGGGATAGTTAAAACTGCTGCGCCACCTTGTTTGCGAACATTGATATCAATCATAAAAACACCTTCCACTCATAAAAAATTTATAATTATTAACAGCTCAACGGTAGCCAAAAAGTCTCACAAATGCAACACTTCTTTAAGACCGATCCTCCCAAGAATTCAGGTGTAGGGGCGAATCTTGTATTCGCCCGTAGGCGTTTGGCATGGATGTTTTTTTTGTGAAGATGGATCCAAGATTTATCACGGGCGAATACAAGATTCGCCCCTACACCCTCATTTTTAAGATGGGCAATCTCTAATTTAAAAAAACCACCGTTTTAAATCGCACCCCCACTCGCACCCACCGCCAAAAGCCGCTAAGATGGCGCCCTTTTTTTGCTAGGGATCTGACCAATTTCATGACTACTCACCCATCGCCGAACCAAGCACCAAATATTCACAATACACCCGAAACTCCAGTGATCTCTGAATCTGAATTAATTCAAATTAGAAAAGAGAAATTAAATTTAATTCGCCAAAATAAAAAAACGGCGTTTCCTAATGATTTTATAAAAACCCATGACGCCCAAGAGATTTTTAAATTATTTAATCATGAGACCAAAGAGTCTCTCGAAAATTTAAATCTAGAAAATAAAAAACTTTTTAAAATCGCTGGTCGGATCATGTTAAAAAGAATGATGGGCAAGGCCAGTTTTATTACTTTGATGGACAGCTCTGGAAAAATTCAGGCCTATTTAAAACAGGCTGAGCTTCCAGAAAATATCTACGAAGAATTCAAGCACTGGGATATTGGCGATATTATTGGCCTGGAAGGCTATGCGTTTAAGACTAATACGGGTGAATTATCTCTTCATGCCACCCAGATTCAGCTCTTAACTAAATCTTTAAGACCTCTTCCAGACAAATTTCATGGTTTATCTGACACAGAGACTAAATATCGTCAAAGATATGTGGATTTAATCATGAACGAAGAGAGCCAAAAAGTGTTTAAAACACGGTCTCGAATCATTCAAATTTTAAGAGAATATTTAATGGGTGAAAACTATCTCGAAGTCGAGACCCCCATGATGCAAATTATCCCAGGCGGCGCGAGCGCCAAGCCGTTCAAGACTTTTCATAACAGCTTAAATCTAGAGATGTATTTGCGCATCGCGCCTGAATTATATTTAAAAAGACTGGTGGTTGGGGGATTTGAGCGAGTCTTTGAGATCAATAGAAATTTCCGTAACGAGGGCTTGTCTACCAGACATAACCCAGAATTTACCATGTGTGAGTTTTATCAAGCCTATGCAGATTACAAAACCATGATGGATCACACCGAGGCTTTATTTAAAAAATTAGCTTTAGAACTTAATGGGCACTTTAATTTAACTTACCAGGGCATTGATTTTGATTTATCTAAGCCCTTCACGCGCATGAGTGTTTTAGAGTCGATTTTATTTTTTAATAAAGATCTAAAACTCGAAGATTTAAATAATTTTAATCATGCTGTTCAGATCGCTAAAAAATTGGGCATTCAGCTCAAAGGCTCTGAGGGCTTGGGGAAAGTTCAAATAGAAATCTTCGAAAAAACCGTCGAACACCAGCTATTACAACCGACGTTTATTACAGAATATCCCGCCGAAGTTTCGCCATTGGCTCGCCGCAATGATAAGAACCCGTTTATTACAGACCGCTTTGAGTTTTTTATGGGCGGAAGAGAAATTGCGAATGGCTTCTCAGAATTAAACGATGCGGAAGATCAGGCGGAAAGATTCCAAGAACAAGTCAAAGCACATGAAGCAGGCGACGAAGAGGCCATGTTTTATGACGCCGATTATGTGAGAGCTTTAGAATACGGCCTGCCACCGACGGCTGGAGAAGGCATTGGGATAGACAGACTAGTCATGCTATTTACCAATGCGCCTTCTATTAGAGACGTCATTTTATTTCCCCATATGAAACCAGAATAAATAATTTATTAACTTAATTAACTTAACCAAATTAACTTAACCAAGAGCGAGTAAAAATATGTCCGTAGTCTCTACCAATGAATTTAAAGGCGGCGTCAAAATTTTATTAGACAACCAGCCTTTTGAAATCTTAGAAAACGAATTTGTAAAACCTGGTAAAGGCCAGGCTTTTAACAGAGTAAAAATCCGCAATTTAATTAATAACCGCGTGATTGAAAGAACTTTTAAATCAGGCGATACGGTTGATGGCGCTGATGTGGCTAATGTGATTGTTCAGTATTTATTTCATGACGGGCAATTTTTTAACTTCATGCAACCTGAAAGCTTTGAGCAATATCAAGTCAGCGAAGAAGCGGTCGGCGAGGCTAAAAAATGGCTCAAAGAACAAGCCGAATGTACTTTAACCCTTTGGAACGACAAGCCGCTTTGCGTAGAACCACCCAATTTTGTGAATTTAAAAATTATTGAAACCGACCCTGGTGTTCGTGGCGACACTTCAGGCGGCGGCGGCAAACCAGCGAAATTAGAAACAGGCGCTGTGGTCCGCGTGCCTTTATTTATTGCTGAAGGCGAGATTATTAAAGTTGATACGAGAAAGTGTGAGTATCTGGCTCGCGTGAAAGAAGAGAAATAAAAAAACAACCATGCCGACTGACTGCTTACGGGCGAATACAAGATTCGCCCCTACACCTTCATTCTCAGAAAAAACATGATCTCTATGAAAAATAAAATCCAAGCCCAGGCTAATTTTTACACCCAAGTCCGCGAATTTTTTAAGTCAAAAAATATTCTTGAAGTCCAGACACCCATTGCTTATCCCGCCCCCGTCACCGACCCGTATATAGACGCGTTTGAGATTACTTATTTAAATAAAAAACTTTATTTACAAACCTCTCCCGAATACGCCATGAAACGATTATTAGCCCAAGGCTCGGGGCCGATTTATCAAATTTGCAAAGCTTTTCGAGATGAAGGTTCTGGGAAATTTCATAACCCAGAATTTTTAATGCTGGAGTGGTACCGACCCGGATTTTCTGAAGAAAATTTAATCACTGAATTAAATCAGCTTTTACAATTTTTAATTAAAACTCCAGCGCTAAAAATCAAAACTTATAAAGCTTGTTTCGAAGAAACATTTAATTTTAATCCCCATCAGATTTCTCTGGCTGAATTAATCCAGCTCAATCAAGAAAAAAATTATGTTCATGTCATCTCCAGTACAGATTTATCTAAAGATGATTATTTGAATTTGTTTTTTACTCATCATATTGAAAAAACTTTAGGCCAAGATGGGCCTGTAATAATTAATAATTTCCCAGTCACCCAGGCGGCTCTCGCAAAACATAAATTAATAGACGGGGATTTAGTCGCTGGACGATTCGAGCTGTATTACAAGGGCTTAGAATTAGCTAATGCTTACGATGAGCAAACAGATTCTCAGAAATTAAAACAGCAGTTTGAGCAAGATTTATTAATTAGAAAATCACTGGGATTAAAACCAGTGCCCATAGACCAAGAGTTATTAAATATTACAGATCAATTACCCTCAGGTTGCGGCATTGCGCTGGGCTTAGACAGACTCATGATGCTGGCGTTGGGCTTGAATAATCTTCAGGAGCTGTTGTTTTTTCCGGTGTGAGTAAATCACTCAATCACCCGCTTCATAAACCCTTCAAATAAAGGAACCGTAAAAGCGGTATCGCCATGACAAGGGCTATAGATCATGCCTTTTTTAATTAAGCTATTTCGAATCGGGGCGGCATTTTGAACATCTACGCCCAAGCCATCTGCAATGGTTCCAGAACGTTGAGAATCTGAGCCCAGCTTTGCTAAAGCACTTAAATAATCTTTTTCACGCGGGGTCAAACGATCAAAACGTACTCGGAAAAAATTATCATCCAGGCGACGAAGCGCCGCTTCCGTGGCTCGATGAGCGACCTCCAGATCAATCGGACTTTCTTTGGCTAAGTTCCAGGCTTGATAACCCCACTCTTGTAAAAAATAAGGATACGCCTCCGTGACTTTGACTATTTGATCTAAAGCCGCCGCTGTAAAGCTTACCCCTTCTCGTTCCACCGGTTTCTGTAAAGCATCTCGAGCATCTTCTGGTTTTAAAGACCCTACTTCCGGGTAATCAAATAGACGCTCCGCGTAAGATTTCGAACGCCCCGCTTTGCCCACTAATTGCGGCAAGCCCGCACCAATTAAAACCAAGGGCAAATTTTCTTGGGAAATCTTATGCATGGCCATAATCAAAGCACTGAGCTCTTCTTCAGAAAGATATTGCATTTCATCAATGATCAAACCAATCGCCGTATTTCGATCTTGCGCAGCTTCAGCAACAGCGAGAAATACTTGAGCTAAATCAGACTCCAGATCTCCACTATCTGCGACACCCCGCTCGGGCTCAAGGTCCACGCCAAAATCTAAATCTTGAACAGATAATTTAATTTTCGAGACGAAACTTACCATCACACGAAAGGCTTTTTTAACTTTGGCGCTCACCCGCTCGCCCACATCTAATTCAAATAAAATTTTTCTTAACTCGGGAAGCAATAAAGCAGCGAGGGATTTTTTCTCATGGGCTTCAATTTTAATGACCTGATAACCCTCTTTTTTAGCCAGGTCTCCCATGTTTTTTAATAAGACGGTCTTTCCAACCCCACGCAGTCCTACTAATAAAAAACTTTTTTCAGAACGACCTCTTTTAACCCGTGCCAGCGTTAATAAAGCCTTGTCTAGCAAATCTTCACGACCGGCTAATTCAGGCGGCTGGCTGCCAGCACCGGGTGAAAACGGGTTATAAAGTGGATTCATGCTGGATACCTATTTTATTTGATCTTATTTAGCTTTATCTAAAGTAAGCTGATATTACTATGGTTTATCAAAATTTAAAATAACTTTTATAACCTTCCTATAAATCTCTATTTTTTCGCCTCGCTCCCAATAGACAGATTTAAGCAAAGCGTTACCATGCGCCGTCTTTTTTCATATCACTTTTTATTATTTTTTATTATTTTTTATGGGAGAAATTCATGAAATTAAAAAAATTAAGTTTAATGACTTTATGTGTTGGCGCGGCTGTTTTATTTAATATCTCTCATGCGGCTGATATCTCTAACTCCAGCTCTAACTCCAGCCCTAGCTCCAGCTTTCCAGCTTGTATCCCAGTCACCAGTCCTAAAAATTTAGACAACGCGACTTTTTGGTATAACCAATCCGCTGAAAAAAAAGCGCTATATAAAGAAATTTACTTAATGGGTGACAACTATGTTCAGTACTGGGTCGCTCAAAATCATCCAAAACCCAATACCTGGGGTGTGGTTCTAGATATTGACGAGACAACTTTAGATAACTCTTGGTTCTCAGCCGAGTGCCAAAATGATTTAAGTAATGAAGATAATTTCGAGCACTATGTGTCTATTTCAGCAAAATCGACCGCCCTTCCTGGCGTCGTGTATTTCACACACTTGGTTCACAACTTGGGCGGCTATGTGAGCTTTATTTCTAATAGAAATGGTGCTTATCAAGATTCAACAGGCCAAGTTTTAGCAGCGACAGCGACTAATTTAAAAAATCAAAATATTTACTTTGATCAAGTGGTCTTGAGTAATTATAAAAACAATCCTCACCCTTCTGATAAAAACCCTAGATTCCAAGCAGTGATTACTAATCACTATGATAAAAATCTCATGGTCTGGACCAATACACTTCCAGCTCACCCAGTCATTGCTTACTTTGGCGATAATATTCAAGATTTTCCTAAATTAACTCAGACAAAAACCCATAGTCTCAATTGGGACAACAGTGCTTTTAGCTTATTTGGTCGTGGGTATTTTATTTTCCCAAACCCCATGTATGGCAGCTGGGAAGGTATTAAATAATGTCGACCCCCCCTAAAAAACCTTCGTTTTTCTCTCAGCTGGTCTCTTCAGAAGACAGTAAAAACACAGCGGCGCCTGAAAGCTCTAAAAATATTCTGGATCGCAATGAGCTGTCTTTAACACTAACTATTTACCTAGAAAAAGGCGGCCATCTGATGGCCGTTTTATTAGGCTATGTGATGCGCGTGGCAGCACCTAATATTTTTAAACACCCCCAGGAACCCATACCCAGACTCAAAAATTTAGTAGATCAAATTTTTAAATTAGAAGATCAGCCTAAAGACGAATTTCTCACCCATACCCCCATTGTTTTTACGGGGAAGCTCTCTCATCCCAGTGAAAAAACACCCCCTATGCTCACTATTTTTATGAAATCTATTGATACCCGCGTGGAATTAAAAATCTTAGCCAATGGCAAATTTGATCCCAATTTAATTATCGAATACATGAGATTTTTAATGACCCAAATAGATTCTTTCCAGCAAGTCAAAGCGGAGTTAAATACCCCTAATCAGGCGCAAAGTTCTGATTTAGACATAGCCCGTGCGATGGCCGGATTTTTTATTCGTGGTGTGCAAATTCAGGGGTCTAATCCCACCGCTCAGCAAATTATTAATCAGAGTTCTCTGGCGGGTTTACCCGGCGGATGGCAGCCTAGATTCATGCCTTTAGATTCTGAGGGTAAAATTGTTCGACCCGGTCGACCTGGAAATAATACGGGGATGTCAGGGCCCAGAACGTGATAAAGCAGGGCGAATACAAGATTCGCCCCTACACCTACAAACCATTCTGAATAATTGCTCTTTTTAAAAATTGAGACTGGTTAATAAAACTCATGCCCCACTCCAACCCTGGAATATTAAATTTAAAAATAAAATCTAAACCCGTCATGGCTGTATAAATCTTAAAATTTTGACTAATTCTTTCACGCTCATAAGAAGCTAAAACTTCCCAAGAATAAGATTTATTTTGATTTTTATTTTTTATTAAAACTTCAGCCAAGACTTTCACATCTTTCAAACCCATGTTTAAACCCAGGCCTGCCAAAGGATGAATGCTATGAGCGGCATCGCCAATTAACACTATTTTTTCTGAGATATATCTCTTCGCATGATGATGTTTTAACTCAAAACTTAATCTCTCAGATTTTAATTTTAAGCCCCCCAAGACCCCGAAGTTTTTTTCTAGCTCTTTTTCAAAATCTTCAGGACTTAAATTTAATAATTCTTGGGCTTTGTTTTTTTCACAGGACCAAACCAGGGAAATTTCATGGGGATTTACCAGGGGTAAAAATGCAATCGGCCCCGTATTTATAAATCTTTGATAGGCCCTATTCTTATGATCTATCTCAGTCTCTAAAACAGCAATCAACGCTAATTCTTGATACGACTTAATCTGAGTTGAAATTCCAGCGGTCTTTCTTACCCAAGAATTCACGCCATCTGCGCCTATTAATAAATCTGCTTCCAGTGTGACGCCCTTCTGACAATCTAAATAAACTTTCTGAGAATCTCTTTTTAAATTAATCGGCTCTCCCGCATAAAAAACCACGCCTAACTTTTCAGCCTTATTTTTTAATAATTTTTCTAGCCGCTGATTTTCAAGAATGGCCCCTCTGGCTTTGAGATCCAAATCTGGACTTGCATAATCTGGATTTTCTTGACCCCAAACTTTCATGCCCGAAAATAAATTAAACGCAAAATCAGGCTTTAAAATTTCCGCTAGAAAATTTAAAGAACTGGGAGTTAAAGCACTGACTCTTAAAAAATTTGTATTTCGTCTCTCCCCTTGCGGGAGAGACAGACCCGAAGATGCAATCGAGGGGCAGAGAGGGGAAATATTTTTATCTAAAACACGCACGACAAAATCAGCTTCTGCTAAGACACAGGCCATGGCCAGGCCATTAATGCCAGCCCCTAGAATTAAAATATTTTTTCTAAAAGCCATATTTATAAAATACCTGCCAATCGTTGAGCCATATATTTTTTACAGAACTTCTCTCGCTCTAAAATAAACAAACCCAATCCCCGCAATATTTTTAAACCAGAATTAAATCCAGAATTAAATTTAAAAAAATCTTGCGTGAATAATTCAGCCAAACAAGACGAAAAATAAACCAACTCTTTTTGATCTTTCGCTCTGAGATTTAAATAGCATTGGATAACTTCAGGACTTAAATCCCCTGACATTTTAATTTGATTTAAAAGCTCACCCACATCTTTCAAACTTAAGTTAAACCCTTGCCCAGCAATAGGATGCAAGGCATGCGCGGCATTCCCCATTAGTAAAATATTATTGTGATAAGTTTGCTCAGCAATACTTTGAATTAATTCGTGAGATTGCAAAGACAATAATTGCTCAAATCTCCCGGCTCTATAGCCAAATTCTTGCTGTAATAATTTTAAAAACTCAGCGGGATTATTTTTCCCCAAGCTTTCGCGCTTTTCTAATTCTTCTGGTTTCATGACCCAAATAAACGTCGCCCGATTTTTATTTATGGGCAACAAAGCCAAAGGACCGCTGGAGGTAAATCGCTCATAGGCGATATTTTGATTGGAATTTTTTAATTTTATATTCCCCACTAAAGCAATTTGATTAAACCGCTGTGTTTGCGAACTTAAATTTAAAGCTTGTTTAATCCCAGACTCTCGCCCATCCGCTGCGATGATTAATTTTGCATGAATCTCCAGGGTTTCTGGGATTTTTTGGTTATTTTCACCCTGATTTACAATAATTTTCTGGGTGTTTGAATTTAAGCTGTTTAAATCCAATTCAGCCGGGGAAAAAATTTTAATATTTTTTCTTTGAGACACTAATTCCATCAAATTTTTTAATAAAACATGAATTTCTAAGACTTGCCCTAAATAATCTAATTCCAGGGCTTGCTTATCTAACCTGCAAGACGCAAAGCCGCCCTTCTCACTCACATGAACTAGATCAATGGGGGTCGCGTCTGGCTTTAATTTTTCCCAAATATTTAAAAAATCTAAAATTTTCACCGAGCCATAAGACAAAGCAATGGCGCGGGTATCAGCAAGACTAGAAGTCGCTTTCCAGGGTTTAGATTCTACAAGACCCACGTCATAGCCCAACTGGTCTAAACCCAGTGCTAAGACTTGACCCACTAAGCCTCCGCCGACAATTAAAACATCCATTATTTAATACCTAAATACCTAATGAATCGTTTCATCAGGCGGGGTTAAATTTAAAGCCACATCGCCCTGTAATTCCCAGTAAATCTGGATCATCGCCAGACGCATATATTCTGATAATTCTATAAAAGCACGTTCTGCCTCTTCTCCTTCTTCGTCCTGCGGGACCAAGCAAGAAATATTAAGCATGTCATCAAAAGCTTCTTGTAAAACAGAATTAGAATTTGTTTTTAAATCTATCCCCGTTAAGTTCAAACCCAGTACAAAACCCTTGGAAAACTCAGCCAGGGCTTCAATACGTTCGATTAAAACAACCTCATCGTCGGGCAGAATTAACTTCAAATTAAAATCTTCCTGCCCAAAAGCCTCTTCAGTCTGGATAAATAGCTGGGTCAGATCTTCCTGGGCTTTAATTAACTCAGGATCTGATTTATCTAAATTGCCAGTGAACAAAGAATTAATCCAAGCCTGGCGTTTTAATTTCACCCCGCAGGCAAAAAAAGCACAGAGCAGCCCATGGGTCTGAGCGGCTTCGCCTAAAGAGCCCAAAAGCGACAGGGCGGATTGAATATCATCGAAAGAAGGAAAATCAGGAGTGGAAGACGTCATGAATCAAAAACCTAGGTCCAATTTAAAACAGGCCGGCATGCTACTGGGTTTAGCGCTTTGGCTCAAACGGAAATAAAGATTCGAAAATAAAGATTCTTGACTTCACAGCCTGCAACTCTTAGCGTACGCCGGTGCTGCCTGCGGGGTTCGACCGTTGATAATCTCGAGCTAATACCATTATCCACAGGGGTTTTACTTAAGTTTTGGGAGTGCATGCTGGTCTTGATGAAAATCTTGAGCCAGACGCCCGAAGAAACTTTCCAAAATCCCGCCGTTAATCCTCAAGTTCGAGGATAGGAAACATCGGCCCAGGCGGGTGGCACTTTATCCCCTCTTTCCTCTAAGATCCCGCCCTTGATTAATGACTCACCTCGCGAGATTTTTCATCCATGGATTTTTTCCTTTCTAAAACTCAGCTCCGCTTAAAATTTAAAGCCCAAAGAGAGTCCCTATCTCTTCCCTTTAAAACCCAGAGCGCAGAAAAATTTTCCCAGCAATTTTTTAATTTATTTCTTAAAAAAATAAACCTATCTCTCTCCCCTCATACCCCTAAAAATATTGCCGTTTATTTACCCCAATCTGGCGAGTTGGATTTAAGTTTTTTAATTAAAAATCTCTGGGATTTAAAACAAAATCTTTATCTCCCCCTCATTCAAAATAACGCTCAAAATAATTCTAAAATTTTAAAATTTGGGTCTTACACCCCTGAGACACTTTGCCAGGCCAATGCTTATTTTGAAAAATTTAATATTCAAATCTTAGAGCCCATTCAGCCCCTCCAGACTCTTTCTTTAATTAATCCGGCTGATTTAGATCTTATTCTTTTACCTCTTTTAGCCTTTGATTCTCAGGGAACTCGCCTCGGCATGGGCGGTGGTTACTACGATGCGACTTTTAGTTTTATTAAAACCATCAAAAATAATTCACCTAAAAAACTTTATTTACTCGGCTGCGCTTATGAATTTCAACAGTCAGAAATTTTAATCCCCAAAGACCCCTGGGATTTAGGTTTAAATAGTGTTCTTACCCCTGAAAATTTTTATATTTTTTAATTTTTAATTTTTAATTTCTGGATTATTAACCCATGTTTTTTTCTACTTTGATTTTTTTAATTTTAATTTTAATTATTTTATTTTTATGGCAATCCCAGATGCGCTCCAAAGAATTAGCCCTGAAAGCCGCTCTGGATCTATGCGAACAAGAAGACGTCCAGCTTTTTGACCACACGGTCAGCTTAAAAAAAGTGCAAGTAAAACGCTTAGAAAAACTAGGACACCTGGCTTTTTTAAGAACCTATGAATTTGATTACGGAACAGATAATAAAACCCGTTACCGAGGCCGAATAGTCACTCATGGCAAAAAAGTGTTAGAGCAAAGTTTAAAATTTCAAGAAGGTTTATCAGTGCTAAATCGCGTGAATCTTGATCAAAATAAAAATCAAGATTTCACATCAGGCTCTGCGAAGATTTTAAAATTTAAAAACTTAAAAAAACCGGCTAATCAAGAGCAAATACCCAATCCAGATCTAGAAAATTAAAAAATTAAAAAATTAAAACTCTGGAACCGCCCGCGCCAGGCACCAGACTTCTATTTTTTCCACCCCTGCTTGTTTTAAAATTTTAGAAATTTCATTCACCGTCGCCCCTGTAGTCATAACATCGTCGACTAAAGCAATGTGTTTAATATTTTTAAATTTATTATTTTTTAAATTTAAATCTAAGAAAAAAGCCCCTTTTAAATTTTTTAATCTTTCTTTGCGACTTAAACCCAGCTGGGTCTTAGTTAATTTACAGCGCTTAAGAATTTTATAATTCACGGGGATTTTTAATTTTTTACTCATCCACTGGGAAATTAAAATACTTTGATTAAAGCCCCGCTGTTTTAATTTCTTAGGGTGCAAGGGCACTGGAATAATTAAATCTGGAATAATTAAATCTGGAATAATTAAATCAATTAAATAACTGGTTATTAATTTCCCTAGCCCTAAATTTTTATGGAATTTAAAATGTTTAATTAATCCAGCCACCGGCTCTTGATAAAAAAATGGCGCTCTGACTACATCAAAAAATTTCGGCTGAGTTATACACTCTGAGCAATATAAATCTGGAGATACGCTTTGTTCAAAATTTAAAGTCAAATTTAAAGGCAAAAGACAAGCCGTACAGCAAGTTAAAATACCGTCGTTTTGCGAGCTGGAAATCACTGGAAGATTAAATTCACAGTCAGGGCAAAGATGCTTAAACCACGGGGCTTTCTGGGCGCAGGCAACACAAGAAAAAACAGAGAAATAATTTAATAGTTTTGTCATGGACTAATTGGTCTCTTAATTGTAACAAGCCAAAAAGATCATCTACAAAATATTAAAATAATAAAAGCGAGATCAGGATGTCAGGTGAAAAATGCTCAGGTGAAACAATCACCCAAGTGACTTACCCAGTCGACCCAGCGCGTGCAAATATTCAAATCATAAAATTTACTTTTCCCCATAAAGATTCTGCATGTTTTAAAACAGCTGGCGCTGACCCTAAACTTTTAAAAAAAAATCTCCTTGCGTCAGCCTTTCATTTTGGCGGCCATCCTTTCTATATCGCTTCAGTCTCTGGAGAACGAACCTCCCTTTTGTGGCTTATTCTGGAGCACAAATTGGAGGATTTTATAGGCAACGCCATGGATGCCGGCGCTACTGAATTAACGATTCAGCTGTCTACTAAAGAAGGCTCTGTATTTGATAAAGCTCAAGTTTCCCAAGTAATTATGGAAGACAATGGCTCTGTATTTTTAAAGCCTGATGGCAGCGCAAGATTTGCCAGAGTTACTCACTATGACCCAAGGGCTGTTAACAGCACAAAGCCCTATGTTTCAGGCACTGATGTTGGCGGCCATGGAAAAGCACTTCCGATGGTCCACTCTTTTCTTTTTTCAGAAAAAGCGCGGGAAGCAGGAAACACCGGAAGTTTTACCATTGGAACCGTCAACACTGAAGGGCCTTACGGGGCACGTCTTGTTTTAGAAGGCAATTTGTTTGGACTCACAAAAAATGATTTTGATCAATTAATTAATCCGGATTACAAAGATTTGCCAGGTCGAGCAAGCGCTTCTGATTTAGCCATGTCCACCTCTCCGAGCTCGGTCAGTGCAGGCGCTGGAAGTGGTGCTGGCGCTGGAAGTGCAAGTAGATCTCCAGATAGCACCTCACCCCCAGTTAGATCACCTCTACTTCAAGCGAGAAAATCTCCCCTGGTATTCGCTGGAAAACATAGACCTGCCGGTTTATCACTGACGCTGGAAGCTGATATCAATGACACTGCAACTCCAGCTAAACCACCCATCTAAAAAACAAGTGAAAAAACTATGACGCCTGGGCCTTAAATTTCGATAAACTCCCGGGCTGTTTAAAATTATTTAAAAATAAAAAATTTAAAATCTATGACCCCAAGACCCCTGCCTGTTTTAAAACTTAAAAATCCTGAAAATTCTTTACGCTCTCAATTTTCTCAAATCCGGGATTATTTACTCACCGAGCTCTTAGAGCGCCTAGAAATTATTAAAATTAATCCCCAGAAGATTTTATTACTGGGAGAAAATTCAGATTTAGATTCAAATTTAAAAAATAATTTAAATAAAAAATACCCTAAAGCTGAAATTTTTTATTTATCTCCAGGTCTTTTTTCAGGTCTTTTAAATCCCCTAAAAAATCAGGCTTCACCCTTACAGCCACAATCACTACTCCAGCGATTTGCACAAAAAATTTCTCATAAAAATATTCAGACTATTGATAAAATTTCTGGGGATTTTAATGATTTGCCCTTGAGACAAAACAGCGTTGATTTAATTATTTCTAATCTGGATATTTTTAATTCTGACTTGAAAAAATCTTTCCCAGAGCTTTCTAGAGTTTTAAAAAAAGACGGCTTATTAATGCTCACCCTGCCCGGCCCAGATACTTTCTTAGAATTAAGACGAGCTCTAAATCTAATTGATTTATCTCAGAATTTCCCTCCATTTCCAGTATTTCCAGATATGCATGATTTAGGCGACCAGTTAATAAAATCCAAATTTAAAGACCCGGTCTTAGATACAGAGCGATTTATTTTAAATTTAAATAATTTGAATATTTTTTTAGAAAATTTAAATTTTTTAAAAATAACTCACAGCCCAGAGCAAATTAAAAATTGTGAGAGTCATTATTTAAAAAATACTCAGGGCGAATACCCCATTCAATTTGAAATCAATTTTGCGCATGCCTGGGGAACAGAACCTCAGCAAGTGATAGATCCAGAAGGCTATGCCAGAGTAAGCTTAAGTGGGCTCAAAGCGTCTTTAAAATCAGCCGAAAAACCCCCTAAACCTCTATAAAATTTTGGCTGATGAGGCTGACACAGTCTTGATAAAGACTCGACGGTCTGATCCATGGTTTTAATCGGCTGATGATAAGGAGCGAGCTCTCTAAATTTTTTGAAATCGACTTGATAAGACGCTGGTGTTTTTAAATTTTTTAGATTTTTTAAATTATTTAAATCTCTTTCAATCAGCAGACCTGGAATTAAATCAGCACACTCTTGGGCTAATTCTAAAAGGGCGTAGTTCCATAAATCAGAGCCTACATTCAGCATTAAATAATCATCTCCAGAGCGATTCACGGCCCATTCCATGGCCCGCGCCATGTCTCTCACATGAATAAAAGCTTGCATAAGCGACCCATCGCCTTGGATGGTAATTTTTTGCTCCGTCATGGCCGTTGCAATAAAAAAATTTAAAGCCAAATCCAATCTTAATCGGGGAGAAGGCCCACAAGCGGTGGCGAATCTTAAAGTACTAATTTGAAAATCAGGACTGGCTAATTTCTCTAATGCTTTTTCAGCCAAAGCTTTGCTTTTAGAACAGAGAGTTAAAGGATTAATCTCATCTTGCTCTGATCTTGGCACCCCATCTCCAGCGCCGCCGTATAAATCACAGCTGGAAGCAAAGACAAATCTTAATACCCCTGCTTGTTTGGCTAACTCGGCCAATCTTACAGTCGCTTGGTAATTCACCTGATTAATTATTTCAGCACTTAAATCATCACAAGATAAAGCGCCTAAGTGAATCACAGCGTCCATGTTTTTTAATAACGCTTTAGGAAATTCTCTTAAATCACCGCGATATTGCTTGGCTAGAAAATACTCAGGACAAGGACCCGTCAGATCTTTTTCAAAATATCCTGCATCAAATCCATACAGCTCATAGGTTCCTAAAGACGCTAAATAGGGAACCAGTACAGAGCCGACATAACCCATATTTCCGGTGATTAATATTTTTTTCATTAGAGAGATCACTCAAACTCGCAAAAGGCGGGAGAGACTAGCAGGCGGCTCTGATTTTGCTTCCATCTTTAATAAAAAATATCAAAAATTATTCTTATCTTTATTAAATCTTTCCAGCAGCCGCGCCACTATTTCATGATTACCCTCTGGGAAAACATACGCGCCCAACTGATCCAGACTAATCATTTTGACTATTTGGCCCTCGCAAGATTTTGGCTGACCCTGATAATTTTTAATCAGCCAAATATCTAAGAGAATTTTACAATCTGCATAATCATGCATGATTTCAAACCAAGGCTCCGCGTCTTGAATCTCTACCCCTACTTCTTCGTGAAACTCGCGCTTTAAAGCCTCGAAATTACTTTCACCTAGATTTTTCTTACCCCCTGGAAACTCCCAGTAACCCCCCAGATGCTTATGATCCGGGCGCTTACTAATACAAATCTGATCCTGTGAATTAATTAAAATTCCGACCATGACATGAGTGTAAGTTTTGGTTTTATTTTTATTTTGGGTGCGCATATTTTTATTAATTATTTAAATAAATTTAAAAAATTATTTTACCTAAAAATAGCGCCAGAGGGTTTAGAAAAAATCATCAAATTTATGCCCTAAGGATTTCCCCAGCCTTTAATCACATCATCAAACTCATCATCTGACCGAACACTTGCAGGGGCAGGGTGACTAAAGTCCCCAGCACCAGAAACACCACCAGAAACACCACCAGGAAAAACAGAGGCAACTGGAGCGGGTTGTTCAGCAGTCATTGGACTTATCGTTTGACTACTGGGTGCGGCATCAGAAACAGCACCAATAAAACATCGTCTTAGCAAGTCACGATATGATTGGACTAATCTTTCTGAAGCAGCAGCGGCGATACCAGCACCTGCTGGATGCAGCAAAAAATCCCTCACTACCCGCCTCAGCAGGGGATTCGCTGGCTTTCCAACCTGACTCTTGTCGATATAGTCCTCCTGCTGCCCAGGTGTAAGTTTTAAAAACTCATCAAGGCTCTCCCCCATGCATGCATCAATTTTATCGGCAGCCATGACTGTTATGGCCAATCTCTCGACTTTTTTCCGTGCAGCCACAGCAAGTTCTTCTGTAGTTGGAGTTGGGGCAGCGACATCATGACCTGTATGATCCATTTCTAAGCGTTGCCTTTGACTAGCTGCAATACCCTCTTTCGCTTCAGGAGCATCTCCACTTCTCTTCGTAGCCCTACGCGGGCGAAGGGGAGGTTTAGCGCCTCCTGCCGCCCCTAAATAATCACTTAATTTTCTTAACTCTTTGGGCTGTGCTGATCCTGACGCCGCAACGCCTTCGCCTTCTTTTACGAGCCCTCTTTGAGCTGGCGACAGTAAATAATTACGAATAGGTACTGATTCTTCTAATCCTGATATCGTCTAACTCCTTTTTTATTTTTTTATTAATTTAATAATTTATTTCAAAGCCCGGCACTTTATTTTTCAAAAATTAAATATTCATTAAATTTTTTAGCATTTTTATCTAATGCCCTTCTTGCGAGGGTATAAACCCCAGCTACCCTGGCCCCCGCTATGGAATTAAATAACTACTTACTCATCTCATTACCCAGTAATCCCCATCTCTTATTTGATCGTGCGGTAATTTATATCACCCAACACGATCGATTTGGCGCGGAAGGATTAGTTATTAATTATCCCACTCAGTCAAAAGTCGGGGATGTATTAACGCACATGGATTTATTTCAAAAACCACTTTTAGATAACCCTAAAGTTTTAGACGGTGGGCCTTTTGATACCGAAAGTGGTTTTGTTTTGCACACTCCAGTAGACCATTGGCAGACGACTATTCAAACGGGCCCTCGCATTGCTCTCACTAGCTCGCAAGATATTTTAATGGCGATTGCTTGTAACGAACCGCCCCCTTTGTATTTATTAACCTTGGGGCATTGCCGTTGGTTCGGTGATCAGCTGGAAAAAGAAATTCGTGCTAACCAATGGCTTGTGGCACCGGCCACTCGTGAGTTATTGTTCTACACCCCGTATTCTGAAAGGTATAAAAAAGCATTGAGGCTGGCTGGTGTTAAAACCCCCACCGCTCTGACTGAATTTGTCGGACATGCTTAATTAAAAAATATAACCATGGCAAATCCCATTGAAATTGAAACAGCCCTCGGCTTTGATTTTGGCTTAAGTAAAATTGGCGTTGCGTCCGGCCAATTTATTACCCAAACCGCCTCTCCCATTGGAATTCTAAGAGCTAAAGAAGGCGTACCTAATTGGCTGGAAGTCGCGCAGCTATTAAAAAAATTTAAGCCTCAGGCTTTAATTATCGGCTTGCCTTTAAATATGGACGAGAGTGAAAACAACATGTGTATTTTCGCTCGCAAATTCGCGAATCAATTACACGGCCGTTTTGGTAAAAAAATCTATTTAGTCGATGAGCGCTTAAGCTCTACAGGCGTGGCTTATGAATTAGCCGATATGGGTCAAAACCCCCATAGCAAATCCCGCACTCGGAAAAAAATAGATCATCTAGCGGCTTGTTTAATTCTCGAAAGTTTTTTCAGATCGCATCAAGATGCCAAAGTCGTCCAGCCTCTCATCCCTGTCATGACTGATATCGTCTCTCCCCTCGCGGGAGAGACAGACCAACAGGCCGCAGGCCGGTTGGGCAGAGAGGGGGCAGAAACCCAAGACCAAGTCATCCTCGTCAATTCCGATGATTTAGTGATTGGTCAAGAAGAAAAACTCAGAGCCCATGAATTAGGTTTGTTACACAGAGCTTTTTCTGTCTTTATTTATAGAAAAAATTTAAATAATTTAAATAATCTGGAAATCCTGCTTCAAAAAAGAAATAAAAATAAATATCACTCCGGGGGTTTATGGACCAATACTTGCTGCTCTCATCCAAGACCTGGCGAGAATATTCTTAAAGCGGGAGAGCGCAGATTATTTGAAGAAATGGGGATTAAAACTCCCCTTAAAAATATTGGCAGTTTTATTTACAAAGCTGATTTTGAAAATGGCTTAGTCGAGCATGAGTTTGATCATGTTTTAGTGGCGGAATTCCAGCCCCCTCTCTGTCCCTCGATTTCATCTTCGGGCCTGTCTCTCCCGCCAGGGGAGAGACGAGATCCAGAAATCAATCCGAACCCCGAAGAAGTTGAAGAAATACAGTGGATTGATCTTGAGAAATTAGATCAATGGTTATTAACAAAACCAGAGGATTTTACCCCCTGGTTTAAGCAGGCTTATGCGCTTTTTTTAAAAAAGATTCTTTGAGTTAAAGACCTGGAATGCCCGCATCTACACCATTTCTGAGCGCTACTGCTTTGATGTAATCGCTCAACCCAAAAAAAGGCTGCGCTGTTATCGCTCCTACCACACAAGCCATTTCTTGAGACCACGCCCTAGGCTTACAGAAATACAGGATAGGCCCAATTCCAAAGGCTATGGCTCTACATAAATCAACACAGACACGATAATTATTTCCACCCTGAACAACGCCTATAGCTGCTGCAGAGAGGTGCAACGCTGAAGATGCAAAAGAGATGGCAGAAACAATGGCACATACATGGCGAGAGTCGATCATGAGATTTCCTTAAAATTTTTGATTAAGACGCTTTTTTGGGAGGACGCGAAGTTAAAAAAAAATTTGCTAAAAGCAATTTTTCTTCTTTTTTTTTCCGAACTTTCAAATGGATCTTGAGCACATTTCAAATCATGTGCTTGCTCTCGTTCTTTCTTGTCCAAAAAATCTGCAGGTACCGAGGTATTTTCCAAAAGCTTAAAAAAGTCAGCCCATAAACTTAGTCTCTGAAATGAAACTACATTTCCTGTTTCTAGATTTTTTTTGTTCATAACCTCTACTCACCTCACCTTCAAGGGCGAATACAAGATTCGCCCCTACACCTTACATCTCTGACAGACCCTCCTGAGCAGCCCTTACTTCTTATCAAACCTCAATTTACCCCCCTCATAATTCACCAAAATAATATCTCCTGGAATAAACCCACCCGATAAAATCGCGGTGGCTAAAGGGTTTTCGATATATTGCTGAATGGCGCGCTTTAAAGGCCTTGCGCCATAAACAGGGTCATAGCCGACTTTAGTAATCTGGCTTAAAGCTTCTGGACTTAGCTCTAGTTTTAAGCCTTTTTCAGCCAATCTGGCTCTTAAATAACCCAACTGAATATCGGCAATTTTTATAATTTGCTCTGATCCTAAAGGCTTAAATACCAGGGTTTCATCCAATCTATTAATAAACTCTGGTCGAAAGTGTGAACCGACAACACTCATGACTTTAGATTTCATGGCTTCATAAGATTCTTGCGCATCCTTCTGATCTTTACTCGCAAATTCTTGAATCAAATCTGAGCCTAAATTCGAGGTCATCATGATCACGGTATTTTTGAAATCGACCGTCCGACCTTGGCCGTCTGTTAATCTCCCGTCATCTAAGACTTGCAATAAAATATTAAAAACATCTGGATGCGCCTTCTCCACTTCGTCTAATAAAATCACTGAATAAGGCCGTCTACGAATTTTCTCTGTTAAATAACCACCTTCGTCATAGCCCACATAACCTGGAGGTGCGCCGACTAATCTAGAAACAGAGTGCTTTTCCATAAATTCAGACATATCTATGCGAACCATGGCATCAGTCGTATCAAATAAAAATTGAGCCAAGGCTTTAGTTAATTCTGTTTTACCAACTCCAGTCGGCCCTAGGCATAAGAAAGATCCAATCGGTCTATTCGGATCAGATAATCCAGACCGAGATCTTCGAATCGCATTAGACACAGCAGTAATCGCCTCAGATTGACCAACCACGCGTTTTTCTAAATAAGATTCCATCTGTAATAACTTTTCTTTCTCGCCTTCCATCATCTTCGAAACAGGAATGCCCGTAGACTTAGACACCACTTCTGCGATTTGCTCTTCCGTCACTTTGTTATGCAAGAGCTGGAATTCTTTCTTGGGCTGCAGCGCCGCTTCAGCGATTTGTTTTTCCAGGGCTGGTATTTTTCCATACTGCAACTCAGACATTTTTTCTAAATCTGATCTTCTTTGGGCTTGCTCCATTTCTAGTTTTGCTTTCTCTAGGGCTTCTTTTAGATGCGTAGTCCCTTGCATTTGAGCTTTTTCAGATTTCCAGATTTCTTCCAGATTTGAAGACTCTTGCTCCAGCGATTTAATCTCACTTTGTAATTTTTCTAGCCTTTTTTTAGACGCTTGGTCTTCTTCTTTTTTCAAAGCGGCTTGTTCGATTTTTAGCTGAATGAGCCTTCGATCTAATTTGTCTAATTCTTCAGGCTTGGAGTCTATTTCCATGCGAATATGACTCGCCGCTTCATCAATCAAATCAATGGCTTTATCTGGTAATTGACGATCTGGAATATATCTGTGAGATAAAGTGGCAGCCGCAACAATCGCCGGGTCCGTGATATCCACTCCATGGTGAACTTCATAGCGCTCTTTTAAACCCCGTAAAATAGCAATCGTATCTTCGACACTAGGCTGATCGACTAAGACTTTCTGAAATCTGCGCTCTAGGGCCGCATCTTTTTCCACATACTTTCTGTACTCATCCAAAGTTGTCGCGCCAATACAGTGCAGCTCACCACGCGCTAAAGCCGGCTTGAGCATATTTCCAGCATCCATCGCGCCTTCACCCCCACCGGCTTTGACCATGGTATGGATCTCATCAATGAACATAAGAATATTTCCAGCACTCTTAGACACTTCAGATAAAACAGCTTTCAATCTTTCTTCGAATTCACCGCGATATTTAGCCCCAGCGACTAAAGCGCCCATATCTAAAGACAATAATTTTTTGCCTCTTAAACCTTCAGGGACTTCTTTATTAATTATTCTTTGCGCCAGGCCTTCAATAATGGCCGTTTTACCCACACCAGGCTCGCCAATTAACACTGGATTATTTTTAGTCCGTCTTTGTAATACTTGAATAGTCCGTCTGATCTCATCATCACGGCCAATCACGGGATCTAATTTTCCAGCGGCAGCGCGGGCTGTTAAATCAATCGTATATTTTTCCAGCGCGCCTCTAAGATTTTCAGCATTGGGGTCTTTGATACTTTCGCCACCGCGAATTTTATCGATGGCCTGAGATAATCTGGCTTGATCTAAGCCCAGGGTTTTTAAAATTTTCCCTAAGTCACTCTTATCTTCTAAGCCGGCTAACAAAAATAATTCAGACGACACAAAACTATCTTTTCGATCTTTTGCCAATTTTTCCATCTGGCCCAGAAGTTTTACTAAATTATTCGAGGCACCGACTTGGGCATTATTATTAGGCACTTGGGCCACATGAGCCAAAGCCTCGACTAATAAGCGCTCTAATTTATTGGGATCTGTATTTAACTGAATTAGCAGGGGTTTGATCACCCCATTTTCCTGCTCCATTAAAGCCTGCATGACATGAATGGGCTCTATTTGGTTATGGTCATTTTCGATCGCCAAAGCCTGGGCTTGGCCTAAGGCTTCTTTAAATTGATTGGTAAATTGATCCAGGGTCATAAAATTTCTCCCATACACATAATTTATAAATTAAAAAAAACCGGCCCGGCAAATGGGGCGGTGAGGGTTAATTTCAAGGATTTTTTTAAATTAAAAAATAATGAATTAATCAGTAATTAATCAAAAAACTCTAGATGTTTATTCACTATTAATTTAATAGACGAAAACATCATGAGTGCAGGGCCAGGCGATTTTGAACTGGGAAGGTCTGAAGCGACTGCAGGAGCTACCACACCTCCTGATCCACATGGAACGAAAATACCCGAAAATTTTGTGGGCATGTTCCAATATCCGATCATGGATTTGTTAAAAGCTCTGAAATTTGAAGAAGGCTCAATTCAATCTCTGAATCTAGATGGCGTGTGTTTTGCATTTGGGATATCTACAGGCGTCTTGGCCGGGTTAACGGGCCAAGTTGAAGATATAGAAAAACTTAAAAACAGACTGAAACTACTTCCAAAATATCCCGATAATCCCTGGGATCCTTCCGCAATAGAAGACTATAAAGCCAAAATTCAAGTGCTGGCTGAAACAATGAAGCGCACTGAATTAGCCCTGACCATGAGGGCCCAAGAAAATCCTGGAAGTAACTACGCCGTATTATTAACTGATAGCGAGCAAGAACTGATAGATCTTCGAAACTGGCTTGAAAACCTTCTGGCTATGCAAAAAACCACAATCATCAGCATCATGAATGAACGCCCAAACACCACATTCTCTGAAACCCCTCTGATCGAGAACAAATATCAGTCTTTATTAAAAAAAGAAATTTTGACTTTATTCACACCACAAGGGATCAACCAAAGCCTTTTACATTCATCAGAACCCTTCCAGGGTAAATGGTCTGATTCAGGATTAGAGCAATGGTTAAAAAATATCCAAGCCCAATCAGAAGAAAATGCTAAACCAATTTCAATAGTTATAAACCTGACCCATGCGGTTTCAATCAATTACAATTCCGCTGAAAAATTCTGGACTTTGAATGATGCTAACAATGGTATTGTTCATTTTTCACCTTCAGAAATAAACAAACTCATTGGGACCATCCAGCGCTTTACTTATCAAAATAAAAGCAGCCCTGATAGTAAAACTTACCTAGAAGTTTTCTGCCTTGCTGAGTTATCACAAGAAAAAGTTAACTCACTTTCAAAAGCTCATTCTGAATCTATATCACCCACAGAATGGAACATCTTTTACCTGAAAGGCATCATTCAATTACGTGCATTTAATATGCTTGAAAATTACCTGCCTTTTCTCAAAAGTATTGGGCTCAATCTCAATGACATCCGATATGAAGATGAAAACGGGGACACCCCACTCCATCTTGCCGTCCGATCAGGCAACGCCGAGATGGTCGCTTTGCTATTGAAACATGGGCATTCGGCTGATCCAATAAATGCATTTGGTATGACTCCCCTCCACACAGCTATTGCGGACGAAAATATTGAGATAGTTAAGCTATTGCTGCAGCATCATCCTGATATCCATGTTAAAAATAGTCAGGGAATGAGTCCATTAGAGCTTGCTAAAGCCTCTGATCAACCTGAAATTATCACCTTACTTCAAGAACATGAATTCTTACGCCTATGCCGAAGCAAGGATGGCAGGGACTATGACAAGCTCGTAGAAGCCCTCAGTTCAGGCCAAGATCCTAATTTTCGCCTCAACAATCAAAGCCCTTTAGAGATCGCTATTTACGCAGAGGATATAGACATCATAAGAGTGTTGCTGTCTCACGACGCAAATCCCAATGAAAAACTAAGCGCCCATTCGCGCAGCTTTTTGCACACAGCTATTGATAAAAAATCCCCCGATATAGTTGAACTATTACTCCAACATGGCGCTAATGTTTACGACAAAGATTCCACTGGATTGTCAGCTTTAGATAAAGCTTATCGCAGCCCTAATCTAGAAATTCTTGAACTCTTTAAAGCTCATATTAAAACACTCGAGGGCTCCGACCTCTCAACCACTTTTTCTGCAGAATCTTCAGCGACAGCCTCTCCCGCTTCTTCAGGCTCCAGCACTCCTCGAAGCGCAGTTTTATTTCTCAGTGCTCACACTGATTCCCCATCACCCACTGTCACTCCAGGAGAAAACCCACTTGCTGGAGCTGGAGAAATCCATGCAGCGCCACCCCTATAAAAACTAGCTGGGAAAATGGCCGCGGTGAATGCTTACTTCCTGTAATTGAAATTTCAAGATCTAGATCCAGCCGCTAAATTGATGGCAGCAGAAAAAACCTGGCCAGCGTCGGCTCCATGGGATTTGGTGAAAAAAGCATGGGCTTTTCCGACTTGAATTTGAGCCTCTTTATCAGAACCAGTCGCCAATGCCTTCTGAAATGCTTTGAGACAAGCAAGGCTGCTTGTATCCCTGAAGCAACACAAATATTTCCCTGTGAAGTCTAACTGGGCCCCTAAAATTGCCTTAGCTTGCTCCAAGCGGGCTGCTTGATTAGGGGAAAAAATACTATTCGATCTGCTCGCTTCCCTCGCAATCTCCATTAGCAACGCTTGTTTAACGGCCCGCCTTGCAGCCGAGCCCTGAGCCGTTGAAAACCGTTGCTCCCAATTAATTGCTGGAGCTGGAGCTGGAGCTGGAGCTGGAGCTGGAGCTCAATAGTATTCAGCCCATCACCCGTCGCATAAATCCATCAAATAAAGGCACGGTAAAAACTGTCTGGCCATGAGCTGGGCTATAAATTAAGCCTTTCGCAATTAACTGCTCTCTAATTACTCCTAAAGCCGTCACTTTTTTGCCCAGAATTTCAGCGATGGCGCCAGACCCCACCGGCCCTGAGCCCAGTTCTGCCATAGCTCTTAGATACTCTTTTTGAGCAGGGCTTAATTGGTCAAATCGCACCCTGAAAAAACTGGCATCTAAATCTGCAATGGCTTGCTTCGTAGCTCTTTTAGAATCTTCGTGAGTCATGGGGGAAGTCTCTGCGATATCCCAAATATTTTTACCCCATTCTTGCAAAAAATAAGGATAACCCGCGGTCTGTTTTAAGATTTCAGCTAAAGCGCCTGAGTCGTAAATAACCCCTAATTTCTCAGCAGGAATCACTAAAGCTTTGGTGGCAGATTGAGGGTCTAGAGGCCCTAATTCTATGAAATCAAATAAGCGCTCGGCATATGTTTTCGCCTGACCCATCTTGGCTAAGATCTGCGGCAACCCCGCTGCAACTAGCGTAATGGGCAAGGCATCTTGAGCGGCCATGTGCAGTGCCATGATTAAAGATGCCAATTCTTTTTCATCCAAAATTTGCAGCTCGTCTATAAACAAAATAACCGCTGTCTCTCGACTTTTAGCCAGTGCTCCCACCGCCTGAAATAATTGGACTAACTCATGATCTAAATCAGGCGCCAGTGGAATTTTAGGATTATTAGAATCAGCAGAAAAAGCCTCAGACGCTGGATCCAAATTTAAATCCACGGCCAATTCGACATCTTGATATTTTAATTTCATGGCAGACACAAAAGAGAGCAAAGCCTTGAAAGCCTGAGTGGCTATTTTACTAGTGGCTTTCCCTAAGCTTAATTTTACTAAAGCTGAATTTAATCCAGGGACTAATAAAGACGGCAAAGAACGACCTTCTGGCGCTTCAATTCGAATGGCAATTAATTTTTCTGCTTCTGCACTCTGCCGAATTCGATTTAACACAGCCGTTTTACCGACCCCTCTTAAACCCGTCAGAATTAAACTTTTACCAAAACGCCCCAGCGCGATGCGTTGCAAAGCAATGGATGCTTTTTCTAGAAGCACATCACGGCCGACGAGTTCAGGCGGTGAAACGCCAGCTCCCGGGGTATAAGGATTTAAAACAGGATCCATGATTGCCGTCCATTTATATAGATTTATATAGAGTTTATTAAAAAAGCATAAACTACAGTAAACTCTTTATAAATCCAAGTTAATCTTATTAAAAATCTCACAAAAACCCTGCCGCCCCAGCCCTTATTTATGATAAAGTCCCGTGTTTTTTAATATTTAAAGGGCCCTTTATTTCATGACAAAAATTAAATCAAACTCTCTCAAACATCCCTCCGCCCTTTTTTGGCTGGCCAGTATTTATTCTTTGTTTATGTGGGCCTTTGCAACCCTTTTAGCCTTTGTGACCCTGTATTTTATTAATAATTTTCATATCTCCCAGAGCAAAGCTTATGACCTATTCGCCGCCTACTCCGCACTGACCTGGACCTTGCCTTTAATTGGCGGATTTCTAGCAGACAGACTGGGTTTAAAACTTTCCGCTGGACTGGGTTTATTAATCTGCTGCTTAGGCTCTGGCCTCATGATGGGTCATTCTTATCACATGGCTTTAGTGGGATTAGCGGCTTTCGTGACTGGTAATGCTTTATTCACGCCAGCCGCCTGGTGCCTAGTGGACTATGCGTACCCAAAAAGTGACTCAAGACGAGAATCGGGCTTCACCCTTTTTTACTTAACTTTTAATTTAGGCGGTGTCCTGGGTATTTTTATAGGCGGCTATTTACAGACTAGTTTTTCTTACCACTTCGAATTCTTAATGAATACTTTGTTTTTATTTTTGTCTTTTATTTTATTTATTCTGAAAGCTAAAAATTTAAAATTAGATAGCTCCCGCAGTATTCAACCCAACTGGAAACTGCCACTTTCTCTAAGATTTTTAGGCTTAATTTTTTCTATTATTTTGGGCGTTCCCTTAATTTTATTTTTATTTGTTCACACTCTATTTGCCAATAATTTATTAACTTTTATGACTTTTTTCGCAGCGATTTCTCTTATTTATATTGCTCTAAAACAAAAAGATGTTTTAGCCCGCATGAAAGTTTTTGGCTTCTTAATTCTCTGTATTTTTTCTATTGCTTTTTGGGCGCTTTATTCTTTAGAGCCTTCTCTAGTCTCTGTTTTTATTGACCATTCTGTTAATAAAAACATTCTGGGAATTAATATTTCAGCGTCTTCAATATTTGGCTTCGAGGGCCTATTTATAGTTTTAATAGGCTTATTAATGAGCAAGCTCTGGACCAATTTGGCCAAACGCGAAGTAGACATTGCATTATCTATTAAATTTTCAATTGCTTTAGTTTTGATTGGCCTGGGCTATTTATATTTGCGCATGATCATGGAAATAAATGGCTATGCAAATTTTATTAGTCTCAGCTGGGTCATCTTGGCGTATGTATTTTTCGCAACTGGCGAATTATTTATAGGGCCTTTAGGCATTGCCATGGTTGGCAGATTATCTCCCCATGGTTCTGAAGGTTATTTCATGGGTGTTTTACAATTATTTATTGGCTTCTCCGCTGTGATAACTGGCTATCTTGCTAATTTTGCGACCCTGCCAGAAAAAATCAGCTTTGCTGGAGCCAATACTATTTTTGGGAATTTATTCTTAGAAGTCGCTTTCGGGACCATTTGCTTTGGGGTGATTTTATTATTACTAACCCCGCTGTTAAAAAAATTGGTTTAGGGCAAATGAAAGAAGATCATATTGAAAGCAAAATTTCTGATAAAGAACTCACCACTCAAGAAGCTGCTGATTTTTTAAATGTCTCACGCCCCTATCTAGTCAGCCTTTTAGAAAAAACCAAACATGGTGTTTTAATCGGCACTTTATTTTCGCTGTTTATTATTCCCTTGGTGTATGTCTTATTAAAAAGAACCCCGCTTAAAATTAAATAATTAAATAAAGCGCGGCGAGTAATTTGATCTGTCTTAAATTTAAATTTCTTTTGCCATTCAAAATTTCTGACATCACGCCTTGGCTAGGAGTCTGTCTAACTTGGCTCCTGAAATTTTTCCAAAATAATTTTCTTTCGATTTTCAGGCCCAACAAAAATTATTTTTGCGCCATCTAATTATTTTTGATTTATCTCGGCCTTATCAACGCT
>Ga0214919_10000429_pt1 | contig 71899 bp, 71 predicted proteins | sample LL1503_MetaG_FD_177994 | JGI IMG/M metagenome (GOLD analysis project Ga0214919, IMG submission 177994) | Freshwater microbial communities from Lake Lanier, Atlanta, Georgia, United States - LL-1503 | ecosystem: Environmental > Aquatic > Freshwater > Lake | place: USA: Georgia | collected... | reverse complement strand
GTGAGGTGGGAACGGGATTTGAACCCGTGTAGCAGGATTTGCAGTCCTGAGCCTCGCCTCTCGGCCATCCCACCAGATCTAGATTTCAAGTTTGGAGCGGATGACGGGATTCGAACCCGCGACATTCACCTTGGCAAGGTGATGCGCTACCACTGCGCTACATCCGCACTGCTTAACCAGAGGGTCAATCTACCCCAGAGCCTATGGCAGGGCTAACTGCGCTTAATAATTAGGGGTGGGCTAGCGTTCACTTATGCATTTAAAGGAGCCTTTCCTCTGGATGGGCGGCTTATTGGCCACGCAGATCGACCTAGAAAGTGCAGACCCAGCCGATTTAGATCGAATCCAGAGCGGCTTATGGGCGGTAATTAACAATTTTGAAGGTGGCTTTCGGTTTGTGCATTTCACTAAAGTTGAAAGAGTTGCACAGCCGCCGGATTTACCTGCTTGGAGCAAATTGGCAGGTAGTTGGAGCACATCACTTGATCAAAATGCTTATCAAAATGGCGTTAGTAAAATTCGTGAGGCGGTATCTCGCGGTGATGTTTATCAAGTAAACCTTTGTCGAGTTCTTTCGCATCCAATTTCAAATGATCAATCTATTTTGGGGTTAGCAGCTGAGTTAGCCAGTGCTAATCCTGCACCGCATGCAGTTGTGATTTCAATTCCGGATCTTGAAATTGTTTCAGCATCTCCCGAGCTTTTTATAAAACGTTATGGTGATGATTTGATGAGTAGTCCAATTAAGGGCACTGGGAAAAGTGAAGCCGAGATTTTGGAGAAAGATAAGGCTGAGAACATCATGATCGTTGATCTGGTTCGCCATGATTTAAGTCAAATATGTGAAATGGGATCGATTCATGTTCCGCGGTTGATGGAAGTAGAACATCATCCAGGTTTGGTGCACTTGGTTTCTGATGTAAGTGGGAAGTTACTTCCTAATATTTCTTGGGCAAAGATCTTTGCGGCAATCTCTCCTCCCGGATCAGTAAGTGGAGCACCGAAAATTGCAGCGTTAGAAATCATCAAAGAGTTAGAACCGGTTGAACGTGGTCCGTATTGCGGAGGAATTGGTTGGATCATGGGGGATAAATGTGAAATTGCAGTAGGTATCCGCACTTTTTGGCGGGATTTCAAAAGCAACCAGATATATTTTGGAACTGGAGCCGGCATTACTTGGGGTTCAGATCCACTTAAGGAATGGAATGAGACTGTCTTGAAAGCAGATCGATTAATCAATATCGCCGGAGGTCAGCTGTGATCTGGCTCAATGATCGATTAGTTGCGACAGCGGATGCGGTAATTCCAGTTAGTGATCGTTCCTTTTTATTAGGTGAAGGTGTTTTTGAAACTATTAGAACCCAAAATGGTGAATCCATTGCATTAGATCGGCATTTGAAACGGTTGCGTAAAGGAGCAACCGTTTTAGAATTCAATATCCCGAAGGATGATTTTATAAGTTCAGCGGTAAGTGAAGTATTAAGTGCGACTAAGGAGATTTTAACCGGGCGAATGCGCATCACTGTCTCCGGTTCCGGAAATTTAGTGATCACACACGCGTCTTACACGCCATGGAGTGAGCCGGCGGGAGTTGTTACCTACCCTTTTCCACTAAATGAAAGATCACTTTTGGCAAATGTTAAATCAACTTCCTACGCGACCTCATTGAGTGCACACAAATACGCAACCGCTCGAAATGCCGATGACGCAATCCTTTTTGGGACCAAAGGCCAATTAGCCGAGGCAAGTACTGCAAATATTTTTCTATTGATCGGAAATAAATTGTTAACTCCAAATTTAGATTCTGGAGCCCTGCCGGGAATTACTCGCGAATTAATTCTTGAGTGGGGATTGGCTCAAGAGGCCGAGTTGAATTTTGATGATTTAGCAAAAGCCGAGGGAGCATTGCTCTCTTCAAGTTTGCGGCATTTGCAACCAATAAATCGGATCAATGCTCGTTCATTTAAAGTTAACAAAAGAATTGAAGAGATTATGAGTTCCTTCTCCGAGCAACTTTCGGTTAACCTAAACCCATGATTAAGCGATTCCGCTCCCATGTTAAGCGCAGTAAATATGGTGCGCCGATTTGGCGGGTACTTGTTGGTGTGGTGGGCGGGTTGGTCACGGTACTAGGAGCGGTCGCATTAATAGGGCCAGGGCCTGGTTGGCTAATTATTTTTGCCGGACTTGGAATTTTGGCTTCCGAATTTGCATGGGCTGACAAAGCTTTAATTAAGACCAAGATGTTGGCAATTAAAACAGCGCAGCGCGCCCTTCCTGCCGATACCCGGAAAAGTGTCATCTATTTAATTGGGACAGTGCTCATAATTGCGATTGCAATCGGCGCAGGCATCTCTTATTACCTATTCGCACGTTAGCAATTGGTAGACTGGTCTCATGGCTACCTTCGAAATTAATCTCAATGGCGAGCCGAAATCAGTTACCGTTGAAAAATACACCAGTGAACTTTTCCGCGACCAGCCCCAAGTAATTGCATTACGAATCAACGATCAGTTGGCAGATTTGAATGCTGAAATCAAGGGTGGCGACAAAGTCGAGACGATAGAACTTGCCTCTGCCGATGGATTAATGATTTTGCGGCACTCAACGGCCCACGTTTTAGCCCAAGCGGTTCAAAAATTATTTCCACAAACCCGGCTAGGTATCGGGCCGCCGATTAAGGATGGCTTTTATTACGATTTTGAAGTTGAAAGACCATTTACACCTGATGATCTCTTGGCGCTGGAAAAAGAGATGTCCAAAATTGTTAAAGCCAACCAGAGATTTAGAAGAAGAGTTACTAATGAGGCAGATGCGCTTATTGAACTTGCCGCAGAACCTTTTAAATGTGAATTGATTAAAGATAAGTCACCATCAACTGATGAAGCATCAGCTGAAGGGGTCGAGGTAGGCGCCGGCGAATTAACAATCTACGACAATTTAAATCGTGATGGTGAGATTGAATGGCGTGACCTTTGTCGCGGACCACACATCCCGAGCACCAAAATAATTCCAGCTTTTAAATTGATGCGGACATCAAGTGCTTATTGGCGCGGATCAGATAAGAATCCAAGTTTGCAACGAGTTTATGGAACCGCTTGGCCATCACAAGAAGAGTTAGATGGTTATTTAAATTTCTTGATTGAAGCCGAAAAACGAGATCACCGTCGCTTAGGTGTTGAGTTAGATCTTTTTTCATTTCCAGAAGAGATTGGTTCGGGCCTTGCGGTCTTTCATCCCAAAGGCGGAATCATTCGCCGCGAAATGGAAGAGTACTCACGTAAGCGTCATGAAGAAGAAGGTTATGAGTTTGTTTACTCTCCACATTTAACTAAAGCAGCGTTGTTTGAAACTTCCGGTCACCTTGAGTGGTACTCCGAAGGAATGTACCCACCAATGATTTTGGATGAAGAGCGCAATTTAGATGGAACTGTTAAACGCGCAGGTGCGCAGTACTACATGAAACCGATGAACTGTCCTTTCCACAATTTGATTTATCGCTCACGTGGTCGTTCTTATCGTGAACTTCCTCTACGGTTATTTGAATTCGGCACTGTTTACCGTTATGAAAAATCCGGTGTTATCCAAGGTTTGACCCGTGCTCGTGGCTTTACCCAAGATGATGCCCACATTTATTGCACCCCTGATCAAATGGTTGATGAACTCGACAGTTTGCTGACATTTGTACTCGGATTACTTCGTGATTATGGATTAACAGATTTTTACTTGGAGCTTTCCACAAAAAATCCAGCCAAATCGGTCGGATCAGATGAGGATTGGGAAAAAGCAACTGAAGCTTTGCGCGAATCAGCTAATCGTCAAAAACTAGAATTAATTTTAGATCCAGAAGGTGCTGCATTTTATGGTCCGAAAATTTCGGTACAAGCAAAAGATGCAATTGGTCGTACTTGGCAGATGTCTACGATCCAAGTTGATTTCCAACTTCCACAAAGGTTTGAACTTGAGTATGTCGGAACAGATGGAACTAGACAACGGCCGGTCATGATTCATAGAGCGCTATTTGGATCAATTGAAAGATTCTTCGGAGTTCTTACCGAACATTACGCTGGAGCTTTTCCACCATGGCTTTCCCCTGTTCAAGTTACCGCCATCCCGGTTGCGGATGCATTTTTGCCGTACTTAGAAAAGATAGTTTCGCAGATGCGCAAATTAGGCATTCGGGCCGAAATTGATAGTTCTGATGATCGGATGCAAAAGAAGATTAGAAATGCACAGATGCAAAAAACTCCTTTTATGATTATTGCTGGCGAAGTTGATGAACAGGCAAATGCGATCTCAATTCGCTATCGCAACGGTGAGCAGAAAAATGGAATTTCAGTAGCAGAGGCGATTGCTGAAATTACTAAAGTGATTGCTGATCGTTCACAAGTTTAATTAAATCCATTATTTCATTAAAACCGATATCTGCTTTAACAGAAAGCGGAATTGCCGGAATGAAAAGCCCAAAAACAAAAGAATCTTCACCGAACTCCTCAAGTGAAGCAAGGTGCTCTTCTCTGAATTCTTGAATTACCACTTTATGATCCTCATCGCATGGATAGATTTTAAATTCAGCGGTTGAGTAATCATGAATTGTTAAATCTTTTAAGTTTATTAGCGCACATGGAGCCCCACCATCATCATGTAAAACCAAATACGGAGTTGTGAAATTATCAAGCACTCGACGAGCGATTAAAATTGCCTCATCAAAATCTGCTTCCTGATCTTCGATTTTGGTTATGAGTAGTGCCCGGGGGAGTGATAAATCGGATGCCACCTCCCACCATTTCAAAATCTGTTGATCTAAACCTTCATGTGCGCTCATTGCAAAAAATGCCAGATCAAAGTTTTCTAAATTAAGTTCAGTTGAATTGGTTGTGGCAGTTTCAAAGGGAGTTACCGCTAATGGCGACTCCAGGGTGAGCAAGCCATGGTCGGCAATAGATTTAGCCAAAGGTGGTAAATCGGCTGTCGAATGACCGATTAAGGCGATTTTGAGCGCTGTCGATCTCATTGCCGAAAGCCTACGATGTACTCACTATGTTGAGCGCCATTTTGCGGAAGCCGGTCGCCCGTGTTGTTGATCCAGTCGCGGTCTTGTTACTGCGAATTGGGGTCACTCCAAACGGAATGACTTTTTTCGGCTCCTTAGGCACTTGTGGAATTGCATTGTGGTTATGGCCACAAGGGGAGTATTTCTGGGGAACTATGGGAGTGATCGCTTTTATCTTTAGTGATCTTCTTGATGGAACTATGGCGCGGATCAGTAAAAAAAGTACTCAATGGGGAGCATTTTTCGATTCCACCATTGATCGAGTTGTAGATGTCGCGTTAATCGGCGCACTTCTCTTGTCTTTACTGAAAACTGATGATCGCTTAGCGGTGGTGGCGTTTACTGCTTTGATCGGTGGTTTTCTAGTTTCTTATGTAAAAGCTAGAGCACAGGCTCTTTCATTTAATTGTGATGGAGGATTTGCCGAACGTGCTGAACGAGTAATAATTTTACTGACCGCTGTCGGATTCGCCGGTCTTGGAGTTCCTTACATCCTTGCTATTGGAGTTTGGATCTTAGCCATCACTTCTTTGGCTACATTTGTTTTCCGAGTTCATCAAGTCTGGAAACAGAGATGAGTGGATTAAAAGATTCAATGATTGCGCAATTATATTTACTTGGTTGGAGGATAGTTCAAGTTTTACCTGAGAAAAGTGCATATAGATTATTTGAAAAATTAGGAAAGGGTTTTTATAGTCGAAATGGTAAAGCAGTTAAAAGATTTCGATCAAATTTACAAGTAGTTATGCCGAGTGCTGACTCAATTGAATTAGAAAAGAGTGTTATCAAAGGCATTTCCTCATATTTTCGGTATTGGTGTGACACTTTTAGATTTCCAGGGTGGGGTAAACAGAAGATATTAGATTCCGTAAATGCTTCAAATGAAAACTTGCTGCAAGATCCTATTTCAGCTGGTACCGGGGTAATTGTGGCTTTACCGCATTCTGGAAATTGGGATCATGCTGGTGCATATTTTTGCGTACAAGGAATTCCATTAGTTTCGGTAGCGGAAAGATTGAAGCCAGAAAAACTTTTTCAGAAATTTCTAACTTATCGGCAAGCCCTTGGGATGGAAATATTGCCGCTTGATAGCAATACCTTGCCAACGTTAAGTGATCGATTAAATGCAGGAAAATTGATTGCACTTGTCGCTGATCGAGACTTTTCAAAAAATGGAGTTGAAGTTGATTTCTTCGGCAAAAAGGCGAAGATGCCAATTGGTCCAGCACTTTTGTCACTACGTACCGGCGCTCCATTAATTACCGCTCAAGTTTCCTACAATCCAAAAGGAATCCAAATAGATTTCTTAGGGCCATTGACTCCAAGGATTCAAGGATCATTAGAGGATCAGGCAAAAGATTTAGTCCAGCAGTGCGCTGATAATTTTGCAATTGGTATTTCTAAAAAACCTGAAGATTGGCATATGTTGCAAAGAATTTGGATTGAGCCTGAGGTTTCAAATGGATAAGAAACTTAAAATCGGATTGGTATCTCCGTATGGGTGGGATTTACCGGGTGGAGTTCAGATTCATATTAGAGATTTAGCAGAGCACTTAATTGCCAAGGGACATGAAGTTTCAGTACTTACTCCGGCAGTAGAGGAAGAACTTCTTCCTGCCTGGGTGCAATCAGCGGGCCGACCTTTGGCGATTCCATACAACGGTGCTGTAGCCCGAGTTAGTTTTGGACCTGTTGCTACTTTGCGAGTGCGGAAATGGATTTCAGAGGGTGATTTTGATTTACTGCACTTGCATGAACCAGCGATACCTTCGCTCTCTTTGCTTGCGTGCTGGGCTGCCGAGGGTCCAATGGTCGGAACATTTCACGCAACTGCGCCAAGACAAAAAGCTATTTTTGCTGTTGGTCCAATTCTTGAACCGGCAATTGAGAAATTAAGCGCCCGAATTGCGGTAAGTGAAATGGCACGCGAAACGTTAACGGAACATTTAGAAACCAACGCCATTGTGATTCCAAACGGTATTAATCATCAATTTTTTAGTGATGCAAAAGCTAACCCAGAATGGGTAGGGAGTTCTATTGGTTTTGTGGGCAGATTTGATGAACCCCGAAAAGGTTTAGATGTGCTGATTAGAGCGTTGCCAGAAATTATTAAGAACAATCCAGATTTACGAGTCATAGTTGCCGGACCTGGCGAAAGTGAAGATGTACTTAAAGGTGTTGAGCAATCAATCCGTAATCGTTTTCTTTTCCTTGGTCGCGTTTCAGATGTAGATAAAGCCAGATTGCTGAAATCTGTTGATTTGTATGTTGCACCAAATACCGGCGGCGAATCTTTTGGAATTATCTTGGCTGAAGCAATGGCTGCTGGAACTGCAGTAGTGGCCAGTGACTTACCAGCCTTTAGAGCGACGGTTAACAACGGAAACGCAGGAGCATTATTTATAAATGAAGATTCAACTGACTTAGCGCGAGTGGCTAATAATTTGTTATTAAATGGTGAGTTAAATCGAGAATTCGGCGAAAGCGGTCGCGAGTGGTCGAAAAGGTATGATTGGTCAAATGTTGCTCATCAGATTGAAAATGTTTATGAAATGGTGAGTTCAACTGGGGAGAAAGTCTCACTTGGTAGTGATTTGCGTGGATGGATGAGGTCAAAATAGATGTTGAGTTGGCCATTAATCTCTTTGCTTTTTTCAATCCTATTAATAGTTTGGTATTTGTCTTTTACGGCTACCCGATTAGATCGATTGCACCATCGCGTAGAAACTACCTGGGGGAATTTAGATGCGGCGCTCCACAAAAGGGCGGGAATTGCACTAGAAATTGCGCGCTCAGGAATGCTTGATCCAGCTAGCTCGGTAATTCTTTCGACTGCGGCTCATACCGCTTTAGTCGCCCTTCCAGAAAATAGATCTGATGCCGAAGAGGATCTTTCCGAAATCATCACTTCAATGGTGAATATCGAAGTGCTTGGTGCAGATCTACGTTTGAAAGCTTTTGAATTAACTGAGAGTTTAAATGAAGTTCGCGCCCGAGTTCGAATTGCAATTTCATTTCACATTGAAGCTGTCAATTCCACAAAATTGCAACGCTCTCGCGGATTGATTAAGTTTTTACGCTTAGCCGGACGCGCTCCGATTCCGGTTCAATTCCCTTTTGAGGAGATTGCAGTATGAAAAAAATAATTGGGATTTCATTAGTTGTTGCATTGCTAACTTCGTGCTCGGGAGTTTCGCTACCTGGGGGCTCCAAGAGTGAGAAAATTGAAGTCCAAAAAAATCTACTAACTGGCTTGCCAGGTAGCAACAATGAAATCATTGTTGTCAAAATAGACGATACTCATCAAGCACAACCACAAACTGGAATTGAAGATGCAGATGTGGTTTACATTGAGCAGGTCGAAGGCGGGGCAACCAGAATTGCTGCTGTTTATTCATCAAAATATCCAGAGGTCGTCGGTCCAGTACGTAGCGCCCGTATAAGCGACATGGAAATTTTTGCACAATACGGGAAATTTGGATTTGCCTATTCTGGCTCCCAACACAAACTTCTCCCAGTTATTACTGCAGCAAATCTTTTTAACATGAGTGCGGAACATTTTGGTTATTACGAACCATACTTTCGAGATGACACCAGATACGCTCCAGTAAATTTATATTTACACCCAAATATTTTGTTAGAGAAAGCTCATGCTAAAGATATTTACTTTGAAAAAGCAGATAAAAGTGGATGGATATTTGGGTCAGCAGCATCAGGTGGACGCAAAGTCCTCGGAGTTGATTTCTCTTGGCCAGCAGTTAAATATGGTGCAGATTGGGACAAAGTAAGTAAGAAGTGGTTGATCCGCCAAAATGGTGAACCGAAGATGGCTAAATCAGGAATCCAGTTGGGCGCAGATACTTTAGTTGTGCAATTAGTTTCGATTACCGATTCTGAGTATGGGGACAAATACGGTGGAGTTACTCCGCATGTAGCAACAATTGGAACCGGCAAAGCATTGATTTTCCGAAATGGGAAAGTATTTGATGCAATCTGGAATCGACCAACCGCAACCGAGACCACAACCTGGAAAGATGCCACGGGGGCTGATATCCCATTCGCGACTGGGCAGACTTGGATCGCTTTAGTTGATAAAGAGCGCGAACCCAAGGTGATTGAGCCTGAAATGCCATCGGATGCCGCTTCGCCGGCGACAAAGTAGAGTATCCCTCTACGGATTTGCAGGAATTTTAAGTAGGTATAAATAGGGGAGTAATTAATGGATCAGGTAACCGGTACCGCCCGAGTTAAAAGAGGCATGGCTGAAATGCTTAAAGGCGGAGTAATCATGGATGTGGTGAATGTTGAACAAGCGCGCATCGCTGAAGATGCTGGCGCTGTTGCAGTCATGGCATTAGAGCGGGTCCCGGCAGATATTCGCGCCCAAGGTGGCGTTGCTCGAATGTCAGATCCAGATATGATCGAAAAAATTCAAGCAAGTGTTTCAATTCCCGTAATGGCCAAAGCTCGCATCGGACATTTTGCTGAAGCCCAAATCTTGCAATCACTTGGTGTCGATTACATCGATGAATCAGAAGTTTTAACTCCAGCAGATTTCGAGCATCACATTGATAAATGGAACTTCACTATCCCATTTGTTTGCGGTGCAACAAATCTTGGTGAGGCTTTGCGACGGATCAATGAAGGTGCCGCAATGATTAGATCCAAAGGTGAAGCAGGAACTGGTGATGTTTCAAATGCAACAACGCACATCCGCACCATCACTGGAGAAATTCGCCGTTTAACATCATTGCGCCCAGAAGAGTTGTACGTCGCAGCTAAAGAGTTACAAGCTCCTTACGCCTTGGTGAAAGAAGTCGCTGAAACCGGAAAATTGCCAGTTGTTTTATTCACTGCTGGTGGAATTGCAACTCCTGCTGATGCCGCGATGATGATGCAATTAGGTGCCGACGGTGTATTTATCGGTTCTGGCATTTTCAAATCAGGCAATCCAGCTCAAAGAGCAGCGGCTTGTGTGAAAGCAACTACATTTTTTAATGATGCAAAAGTTGTAGCCGATGCCTCCCGTGGTTTAGGTGAAGCAATGGTTGGAATCAATGTTGCTGACATCCCAGCACCGCACCGTCTTGCTGAACGCGGTTGGTAGTTAACGATTTCGTAATGGATTGAGATCAATTGAAAAAAATTGGCGTACTCGCATTACAAGGTGATGTTAGGGAGCATATTTTTGCAATTGAAAATTGCGGTGCTACTGCTTCAGAGGTCAAACGACCAAGTGATCTCGAAAAACTTGATGGCTTGATCATTCCGGGTGGGGAATCAACAACAATTGCGAAGTTGCTGAGAATTTTTGATTTGTTTGAACCGTTGCAGAAAGCATTGCGAAATGGTTTGCCGGTTTATGGCAGCTGCGCCGGAATGATTCTGCTTGCCAACAAGATCATTGATGGAACCGCAGATCAAGAAACTCTTGAAGTAATCGATATTACGGTGAAAAGAAATGCATTTGGACGCCAGGTAGATTCATTTGAACAAGAGTTATTAATTCCTGAAATCGATGACAAACCTTTCAATGCAATATTCATTCGTGCGCCATGGATTGAAGAGATTGGCGCTGATGTGAAATCACTTGCCGACTTAACAACTGTGGGCGGAAAAGTTCACTCAGTTTTAGCGAGAAGTGAAACTGCACTTGTTTCATCTTTCCACCCAGAGTTAAGTGGAGATCTGCGAGTTCACCGTTATTTTATTGATAAAATCTGTTGCATTAACTAGAGTTCGCAACAGGCTAAACAAGGAGTTGAGAGATGTCGGGTCATTCCAAATGGGCGACTACAAAGCATAAGAAGGCGATCATCGACGGTCGCAGAGCAAAAACCTTTGCAAAGTTGATTAAAGGTATTGAAGTTGCTGCACGCACCGGCGGAATTGATGTTGCTGGAAATCCAACCCTGTTTGATGCAATTACAAAAGCAAAAAAGAGTTCAGTTCCATCTGACAATATCGACCGGGCAATCAAACGTGGTGGCGGTCTTGAATCAGGCGGAGCAAATTGGGAAACAATTATGTATGAGGGTTATGGCCCTAATGGAGTAGCACTACTAATTGAATGTTTATCAGATAATCGAAACCGTGCTGCTGGCGAAGTTCGTTTAGCAGTAACTCGCAATGGCGGATCGATGGCCGACCCAGGTTCGGTTTCATATCTTTTTGGTCGCCGCGGAGTAGTTATCGTTTCAAAAAATGCTGGCGCTATTTCCGAAGATGATTTATTAGCAGTCGTGCTTGACGCCGGTGCAGAAGAGATTAATGATCTTGGTGAGACCTTTGAAATCATTAGCGATGCTTCTGCGGTAGTAAAAGTACGTCAAGCGTTGCAAGGCGCGAAGATTGATTATGAATCTGCAGATACTCCATTTTTGCCAACCATGAGTGTCGAATTAGATGCTGATGGCGCAAATAAAGTATTTGCATTAATCGAAGCGATTGAAGATTGCGATGATGTGCAGAACGTATTCGCCAACTTCGACGTATCTGATGAGGTTATGGCTACCCTTTAAGGCAAGCTTTTCGGCGAGGCAGCCGACCCGATCAACGCAACTCAATTAGGCTTAAGTTCATGCTGGTTCTTGGAATTGACCCTGGATTAACTAGGTGCGGCGTTGGCGCTGTTTCCGGCGCTCCGGGCCAGGTCTTGAAATTTATCGATGTTGGAGTGATTCGTTCCTCACCAGAGTTACCGGTTGAATTACGTTTGCTTCAAATATCAAATGGTTTGGTCGAATGGATTGAGAAAATTAAACCGGACTCAATCGCCGTAGAGCGAGTATTTGCACAAGCAAATAGAGCCAGCGCGATGGAAACAGCGCAAGCCGCTGGAATCGCTTTACTACTCGCCGCCCAACGCAATATTCCAGTTGCACTGCATACTCCGACTGAAGTAAAGGCTGCAGTTACTGGTTCAGGCGTCGCTGGAAAACCACAAGTTGGTGAGATGGTGAAACGGTTATTGAAATTGGATGAGATTCCAAAACCTGCAGATTCAGCGGATGCGTTAGCGCTAGCGATCTGCCACATAATTCGCGCACCGATGAAAGCCCGAATTGAAAACGCCAGGTTTCGATGATTGCAAGTATTAGAGGCGAAGTTTTGGCGATCATTGATAACTCGGTGGTGATTGATGTTGGGGGAGTTGGCATCTCAACTCTGGTGGTTGAAAGAACTCTGCAAACTTTGAGTATCGGCGCCAAAGCAACTTTGCATACCTCGCTGATGGTCCGCGAAGATTCATTAACACTTTTTGGTTTTGAAGATACTCAAGAAAGAGATTTATTCGTTCTATTGCAAACTGTTACTGGAATCGGACCCCGTGTTGCGCAATCAATATTGAATACTTTGACAGTGAGCGATTTAAGAAATGCGATTGGGAATGAAAGCGCCGCCGCACTTGAGAAAGTTTCTGGATTAGGCAAAAAGGGAGCAGCGAGAATTATTTTGGAGTTGAAAGATAAAGTTTCTGGCGTAAATCAACGCATCGCAAGTGGCGATAGTGGTTGGCAAAGTTCAATTAGTGCCGCGCTCTCTGGATTAGGTTTTACGGGCCGTGAAATTGATCAAGCGATCTCATCTGTTGCGGTGACCGCACTTGATCAACCGTTAGAAGAGAAGTTACGAGTTGCACTGTTGAATTTGCAATCACCACAGAGTCGAGGTGGTGCACGTGGATGAAGAACAACCCTTAACTTCAGGAGCGCTTCACGCCCTGGATGAAGGGATAGATGGCGCTTTACGGCCAAAATCCTTAGGTGAATTTATTGGGCAAAAAAGGGTTTGCGATCAGTTGAGTTTAGTTTTAGAAGCAGCTAAACAACGTGGCAGTGCTGCTGACCATATTTTACTTTCTGGACCTCCGGGGTTAGGCAAAACAACACTGGCTTACATTGTTGCTACCGAGATGGATGCACCATTGCGAATCACGAGTGGGCCTACCTTGCAAAGAGCTGGTGATCTAGCAGCGATACTTTCAACGCTTACCGAAGGTGAAATTCTTTTTGTTGATGAGATACATCGGATGTCACGTCCTGCTGAAGAGATGCTTTATCTGGCGATGGAAGATTTTAGAGTGGACATAATTGTCGGTAAGGGTGCAGGAGCGGCATCTATTCCACTTGCAATACCTAAATTTACTTTGATCGGCGCAACTACAAGAGCCGGATTATTACCAAGTCCATTGCGCGACAGATTTGGATTTACCGCACTTTTAGATTTTTATGATGCCGGAGAATTAACGCGAGTACTTGTGCGCAGTGCCAAGTTATTGCAATTAGAAATTTCAGCTGATTCCATAAATGAAATTGCGGGACGTTCAAGAGGTACGCCGCGAATAGCTAACCGTTTACTTCGGCGAGTACGTGATTACGCGCAAGTTCATAATGGGGCTAGTAAAAATAAATCGATCTCAGTTGCTCAAGTTGAAGCAGCGTTAGAACTTTATGAAGTTGATCAATTAGGACTGGATAGATTAGACCGCTCAATTTTGCGAGCGCTAGTAGAACGGTTTAATGGCGGGCCGGTTGGAATCTCCACTTTGGCACTTACGGTGGGCGAGGAGGTCGAGACCGTGGAAGCTGTTTGTGAGCCATTTTTAGTTCGCACCGGTTTGCTGCTTCGTACCCCTCGCGGAAGGGTGGCGACGGAGGCTGGTTGGCGACATTTAGGCTTAACACCACCTGAGAGCTTGAACCTGTTTAGCGGCGGCGAGTTCGCTTCTAACCCATTAGAACCCTAGACTCACCCCTCGTGTCTAAGACTTCTTCTTCCTCAAGGCCGGGCCGTTCCTTAACCGCCCTTTTATTGATTTTGGTGGCTTTAACCGCCTCGATATTTATCCAAGGAGCTAAGCAAGTTCGGCTTGGTTTGGATCTGCGTGGTGGAACCAGTGTGGTCTTGCAACCGCGAATCACGGCTGGTCAAGAAGGCAAAGTTACCAATGAGGCAATTGATCAAGCGGTTAGCATTATTCGCCAACGGGTTAACTCACTTGGTGTAGCGGAAAGTGAAGTTGTTGCCCAAGGAAGTGGCACCAATCGCCAAATTTTGATCTCTGTTCCTGGTGAATCAGGTGAGCGAGTTGTTGAATTAGTTGGCCAAACTGCAGAGTTACGTTTTCGCCAAGTTTTATCAACCGGTGGTCCAGTAGAAGCACCAACGCCAGCACCAGCACCGTCTGCAAGTACAGTCGTAACTCCTGCGCCTTCAACTTCAGGCTCTAAACTTTCTAAGAGTGCGCCACATTTTGCCGATCCAACACCGTCTGCGTCACCAATTGTTACTCCTAAAGCCCCTGCTGCTCCGGCAGCGCCTGCGCCTCCTGCCCCTACTGATGCGCAATCACAAGCAGCTGCTGCAGCGGGAGAAATTCTTTCCCAAGAGTTTGCTGCACTTGATTGCACTAAAGATGAATCACGTCGCGGTGGTGGTGGAGATTCCGCAGATTTACCTTTCGTAACTTGTGATCGCGATGGAACTGCACGTTATGTTTTAGGACCTGCCGAAGTACTTGGTACTCAAGTAAAGAAAGCAACTGCTGCAATTGATCAACAAGGTAGCGGCGGTTGGTATGTAGCACTTGATTTTAACAAAGAGGGAACCTCAAAATTTGGTGCAATTACTCAACGAGTAGTTTCACTTGCTGCACCACAAAACCAGGTCGCAATTGTCCTTGATGGTCTTGTGGTTTCTGCGCCAAGAATTATTAATGCAATTATCGGCGGAAGTGCTCAGATCACCGGTGACTTCACTCAACAAGAAGCAAGTGATTTAGCAAATGTATTGAAGTATGGCTCTTTGCCCTTGGCTTTTGATCGTGGCGAAGTACAACAAGTTTCTCCAACTCTGGGAACTGATCAATTACGTGCCGGGCTACTTGCAGGTGGCTTAGGATTAATTTTAGTAATTCTTTATTCGCTCTTTTATTATCGGGCACTTGGGTTTATAACAATTGGTTCATTAACTCTGGCTGCATTGATTCTGTATTTAACAATTGTTGTGCTCGGAGAGAATATTGGATTCACATTAACGTTATCTGGCATCGCTGGAGCGATTGTGGCTATTGGTATTACCGCTGACTCATTTATTATTTACTTCGAACGGCTAAGAGATGAAATCCGAGAAGGCAGATCTTTGCGATCAGCTGTTGAAAACGGCTGGATTAGAGCCCGTAGAACAATCATCATCTCAGATGTGGTCTCGCTCATCGCGGCCTTACTGCTTTACATATTTGCAATTGGAAATGTCCGCGGCTTCGCTTTTGCACTTGGATTAACAACGATTATCGACTTGATCGTGGTGTTCCTATTTACCAAACCAATTATTACCCTTCTGGCCAATGTTCCATTTTTCCGAGATGGACATCCGCTTTCAGGGCTTGATGCACATAAAGTGGTGCGCGGGAATGTGTTGGTCAAAAGTGACAAGACAGAGAAAGGGAGCAACTAAATGAATACCAAACTTTCTTTCGGTGATCGTCTCTACCGTGGCGAAAAATCATTTAACTTCATAGGCAACCGTCGACGTTGGTATGCGCTTTCTGCCCTGTTGATTATTACCTCTGCGCTTTCACTGGGCATTCAAGGCTTGCATCTAGGTATTGAATTCAAGGGTGGCTCGGAATTTATCGTTAAGAAAGCTGGTCTCACAGTGCCAGATGCACGTGCGGCTATGGTGAAAGCAAATGTGCCTGGAGATCCGATAATTCAGACTATAGGTTCTAATAAAGTTCGAATTCAAACCGGCGTACTAACTAGCGTTGAATCTTCCCGAGTAGCCGATGTCTTATCTTCAACTTTCTCAGTTTCTAAAAATGAAATTGACACCCGCTTAGTGGGACCATCTTGGGGTAAAGAGATAACAAAGAAAGCTGTCACGGCTTTAGTGGTATTTCTCTTTGCGATCATCATCTTTCTTTCTATTGCATTTGAACCAAAGATGGCGATCGCCGCAATCATCGCCTTGTTCCACGATGTTTGGATCACTGTTGGTATTTACGCATTGATTGGATTCGAGGTAACACCGTCAACTGTGATTGGCTTCCTGACGATTTTGGGATATTCACTTTATGACACTGTTGTGGTCTTTGATAAAGTTCGTGAAAACACCCGTGGAATATCTGGTGGATCGCGATTAACTTATTCAGGTGCAGCCAATTTAGCTGTTAATCAAACTTTAGTTCGTTCAATCAATACCTCGATAGTCGCACTACTTCCAGTTGGATCAATTTTGTTTATTGGTACCGGTGTACTTGGTGCTGGTCCACTTAAAGATCTCTCCCTTGCCTTGTTTATCGGTCTGGCCGTTGGAACTTATTCTTCGATCTTTGTAGCAACCCCATTCTTAGCCGCAATGCGTGAGCGCGAACCGGCGATGAAAGCTTTGGCTAAGCGAGTTTCGGCTCGCACCGGAAAGAGCGAGAGCTCAAGTACTTCAGCAAGTGGCAATGAAGGCGCAGCATCGGTAGGACCAGTTGCCAATGGCGAACGGGGACCACGTAACCAACCGAAGCGTAAGAAGGCCGGCAAGCGCAAGTAACCGTATCCTGTCTATATGAGTTCGCAATTAATTTCGCCATTACTGTCGATTATTGATGCGAATAAAAAAGAACGGGCCGAAATTGAACGTGCCTATGAAACCGCTGAAAAAGCTCATCTAGGACAAAATCGTAAATCAGGGGAAGAGTACATTTCCCACCCAGTAGCAGTCGCGCAAATATTGGCAGAGTTAGGTATGGGATCTTCAACCATAATCGCAGCGTTGTTACATGACACAGTAGAAGACACCTCTTACTCGATTGAACAGTTGAGAATTGATTTCGGAGATGAAGTTGCTGATTTAGTGGATGGGGTAACTAAATTAGATCGGGTAACTTACGGGCCAGATGCTGAAGCAGAGACAGTTCGTAAAATGGTAGTTGCGATGTCTAAAGATATTCGGGTTTTAGTAATCAAGTTAGCCGATCGTTTACACAATGCCCGCACTTGGGAGTTTTTGACTCCAGAAACCGCAACTCGAAAAGCTCGTGAAACTTTAGATATCTACGCGCCTCTATCTCACCGTTTAGGTATGAGTACCATTAAATGGGAACTTGAGGATATTTCTTTTCGAACACTAGAACCGAAGAAATATGAAGAGATTGGTCGTTTAGTTGTAGATCGCGAATCGATTCGCGGAGAATATGCCACAGAAGTTATTGCTGAAATTAAACGTGAACTGAAAGAAGCGGAAATTAAAGCTGATGTAACTGGTCGCTATAAACATTACTATTCAATTTATCAAAAAATGGTGATGCGCGGTCGCGAGTTTAATGAAATTTATGATTTAACTGGAGTTCGGGTCTTGGTGGAGGATGTTAAGGATTGTTACGGAGCATTGGGTGCAATCCATGCTCATTGGAATCCAGTTCCGGGCAGATTTAAGGATTACATCGCAATGCCTAAATTTAATCTTTATCAATCTCTGCACACAACCGTGATTGGACCTGAAGGAAAAGCAGTTGAGATTCAGATTAGAACCAAGGATATGCACGCTCGCGCTGAGTTTGGAATTGCCGCTCACTGGAAATATAAAAAAGGCAAGAGTAATAATGAATTAGAAGGAGCCAATAACGATGCAAATATGGCTTGGCTAAAGCAGTTACATGAATGGCAACAAGAGACTAAAGATGCTGAAGAATTTTTGGAATCTTTAAGATTTGATTTAGGTACACCAGAGGTGTTTATCTTTACGCCCAAAGGTAGTGTTTTGGCGCTGCCTTCAGGTTCAACTCCAGTTGATTTTGCCTACGCCGTGCATACAGAGGTTGGACGTCGTTGTATTGGTGCCAAAGTAAACGGGAAATTGGTGACTTTAGGGACTCCATTGGTAAATGGCGATGTAGTAGAGATTTTGACTAATAAAGCTGAGACCGCTGGCCCAAGTCATGATTGGTTGAATTTTGTAAAAAGTCCACGGGCACGGTCAAAAATTAAAGCGTGGTTCTCTAAAGAACGCAGAGATGAAGCGATTGACGCTGGTAAGGAATCGATTGCGCGTCAACTAAGAAAACAGGACCTACCTTTACAAAAGATTCTCACTAGTCATGCATTACTTGAATTAGCACATGAGATGAAGTATTTAGATATCACCTCTCTTTATGCAGCGGTGGGCGATGGACATGTTTCAGCGGCTTCCATAGTCGAGAAATTGATTTCATCACTTGGAACAGATGAGCACGAGCATGAGCACAATGATCATAATTTTTTATTAGAAAATCCGAGTTCCACAACTAATCGACGTAACGCAGGAGTCGACGTTGTTGGTGCCAAAGATTTGTTGGTTAAGTTGGCCCGCTGTTGTGCTCCAGTGCCAGGGGATGAGATCGTCGGTTTTATAACGAAAGCAAGTGGAGTTTCTATTCATCGAGTTGATTGCACAAATGTTGATGATTTACAGCGAACTCAACCGGAACGATTTTTACCAGTTTCGTGGACTCCGGGTGCGGTAACGCTTTTCTTGGTTAACATTCAAGTAGAGGCATTAGATCGGGCGAGATTGTTATCTGATATCACCAAGATGCTCTCTGATTCGCAAGTAAATATTTTGAGCGCGTCAGTTACAACAACACGAGATCGAGTTGCGATCTCTCGATTCACTTTTGAAATGGCGGATGCCACGCATTTGGAAGATGTATTACGCGCAGTTAGAACTGTTGATGGTGTTTATGATGTTTACCGAATTACCAACAATTAAGCGGAAAACTCAGATAGAGAACGTTGTGCTTCAGCCAACCAACTACGTCTAGCCTCTGCTGATTCCAAAGCATCTGCTGCACGTTTGGCATCATTATTAGCAGTTGCTTTTGCGGCAACCTTCTCGTAATTTTCGATTGCTTCAGTTAATTGACGTACAACATCTGCTGCGCGGGCTTTTGCGGCTGGGTCAGTTTTGCGACGATGCTCTTCATCAAGAACGCGAATCTCTTTCTCAACAGCCCCAACTCTGATTTCAAGTGCATCTCGCTTGTCGCGGGGGATTTGCCCAACTTTTTCAAGTTGTGAGAGGAGATCACGGAAACTCTTTTTAGCAGTTGGAAAATCGGTGATTGGAAGCAACGCCTCAATCTGTTTAGCGATCTCTTCCTTCTTGGCCAAGTTTGCACCCATAGAGTTTTCACGACGTTCTAAATCTGCTTTCTTAGCAGCAAAAAAAGCTTCTTGTGCGGCACGGAATCGCTCCCAAAGTGCATCATCACTTCTTTTTTGTCCGCGACCGGAAGTTTTCCACTCTTGCATTAAGGTACTAAATCTGCGAGCAGTGGCGACCCAATCCCGAGATGTCACAAGTGTTTCCGCCTCGGTCACAATTTTTTCCTTGGCAGAGGCAATGGTGCTCTGTTCTGCAACTAATTTTGCAAAATGTGCTCGGCGGCGACGGTCAAAACCATTTCGGGCTACTGAAAATCTTTTCCATAATTGCTCATCGCTTGCTTTATCAATTCTAGGTAATGCTTTCCATTGATCTAACAACTCTTTGAGGCGATCGCCGGTAACTTTCCAAGAATCTTTATCGCAGATAGCTTCAGATTCAACAACAATTGCTTCTTTAGCAATTTTTGCATCGTTGCGAGCGGTAGCACGCGCGTTAGCTTCATCAGCTTTCTTCGCTGCATAAATTTGTCTTTGTTGATCAATCAATGGTGGAATTTGTTCAACTGCAATTGCAAGTGCAGCCAAATCTCCGACCGCATTAATTGTCGCGATACTTTCACGCAATTTTGCAACAGCGATCTCACCATCCTGCGGAAGGATCGCTCCACTGCGAACTCGAGCTGCAGTTAAGGCGATTTCAGATGCCAGGGTTTCAAATTTGCGGACAAAGTATTGCAACGCTTCTTCTGGGCTTTTGCCGGGATAGGAACCAACGGGTTTTTCACCAGCTTGTGTCCAAACATAAACAGTTCCATCGTCATGAACTCGACCAAAGAGGGCAGGATCTCCAATGAGGGCACTTGCTGCTGAAATTAATCCTTCATTCTCGCTCAAGGTAAATCTCCTTTACGCTCTTTGCGCGCCACCTGATCAGCCACTTTTGTGAGGCCGGTCCGGCTCGCTATTTTGACGGTGAATGGAAGTATTGGGGACAGGGAGGACACGGTACCGGTAGCCTTAACAAACCCCCAAACTTTGCTTTAAAAATGGAGAATCTGTGCTGGTGAGCGTAGTTGTGGCCAAAGCTTTTGCCACCAATGCCTGGATTATTGCTACCGGCAAAGGCAATGAAGCGCTGATTGTGGACCCTGGAATCGGCGATCCAGACCTAAGTGGGGCAATTTTAGAGCGGGCGGCAAAGCACAACCTAAAGCCGGTGGCGGTACTGCTCACTCATGGCCACCTCGACCACACCTTCTCCCTTGCACCCTTATGCGCCAAGGTAGGTGTTCCGGCGATGATTCATAGCGCCGATCGGATTTTGCTCGAGCATCCGGAATTCGCCTTATCAAGTGAGAGTCGGTCTTTAACTAACGGACAGAGTTTTGTGGAACCAGAAGAGGTTATCGAATTAACCGATGGAAGTGAGATTGAAATTGCTGGTCTGAATTTGCGCTTTGTTCACGCCCCTGGACACACCGCAGGTTCTATTCTGTGCCATATAAATAATGAGATTTTGATTTCTGGCGATGTCTTGTTTGCCGGATCGATTGGCAGAACCGATCTGCCAACTGGATCTCACGCACAGATGCAGGAGACGCTGATGCATAAGATTTGGCCACTAGCCGATGACTTACGCGTTCTACCTGGCCATGGTGAGGAAACGACTATTCGTGCAGAGCGGGCACATAATCAATATTTGAAAGCTGCGGCCATCGGGAAGTTGTTATGAAATTTCAAGTTCCTAAAGGGGTTAAAGAGTATTTACCCCCTGAATCGGCAAAATTTGAATTAGTCCGTGAAAATTTAATTTCCCCAGCACGTTTAGCGAATTATCAATTAATGGAGACCGCAGTCTTTGAAGACACCGGCTTGTTTACCAGTGGAGTTGGTGAATCTACTGATGTAGTTAGCAAAGAAATGTATACCTTTACAGATCGTGCAGATCGGTCACTTACATTGCGTCCCGAAGGTACTGCAGGTGTGATGCGAGCGGTGATTGAAAGTGGATTAGATCGTGGACAACTTCCAGTAAAAGTTTGGTATTCAGGTGCATTCTTTAGAGCAGAACGTCCACAAGCGGGGCGTTATCGGCAGTTTTATCAAGTCGGCGTTGAGGCAATTGGTGGAGACGATCCACTGATTGATGTGGAAGTAGTTTCATTAGCGGTGCAGGCTTTCAATAATTTAGGCTTACATGATTATGAAGTACAGATAAATTCTTTGGGAGATAAACCATCGCGAGATTCGCATAGAGAAGCGTTAGTTAAATTTTTGAAAGAGATTGATCTAGATGAAGTAACACGTGAGCGGGCCAAAATTAATCCACTGCGAGTTTTGGATGACAAGCGTCCCGAGATGATTGCGGCTCTTAAAAATGCTCCAGTAATTTTAGATTATCTGACTCAAGAAGCTAAAGAGAGATATTCAGCAGTTAAAAATGGATTGACTAATCTTGGTATCAAATATATTGAAAATCCAAAATTGGTACGCGGTTTGGATTACTACACTCATACAACTTTTGAATTTGTACATCATAAACTTGGGGCGCAATCTGGAATTGGTGGCGGCGGCCGTTACGACGGTTTAATGGAAAAACTTGGTGGACAATCTCTCTCTGGTATCGGATACGGCATTGGGGTAGATCGGGTTTTACTTGCTTGTGAAGCCGAGGGAATTGAATTACCACCTGCTACGCAACTTTCACTTTATCTGGTCCCACTTGGCGAAGAAGCGCGCACTTTTGCAATTGAATTGTTATCAAATCTGCGGAATAACGGTATTCGATGCGATATGGCATATGGCGAACGCGGCTTAAAAGGAGCGATGAAAAGTGGCGATAAATCCGGTGCAAAGTATCTAGCAGTTTTAGGGGAGAACGAGATCAGTTCCGGGCAAGCAGAGATCAAACGCATGAGCGACGGTGTGGTTACATCAGTTAGGCTTACGGAGTTAGCCGACTTCTTAAAGTGAAGAGAAATTTAAGCGAGGCAAGATTTTGATACGTACACACGGGGCAGGTCAATTAACTGCGCACAATGCCGGAGATACTGTGACTTTGGCTGGCTGGGTGGCCAGACGACGTGACCATGGTGGCGTTGCTTTTATTGATTTAAGAGATGCAACTGGGTGGTCGCAAATCGTCATTCATGACGAGAGCGTGGCCGGAGCCTTAAGAGCTGAATGGTGCATCAGCGTTACTGGAAAAGTATCTTTACGACCAGATGGCAATTTAAATGAAAATGTTCCAACTGGAGCGATTGAAGTAATTTGTGATCAATTAACAGTATTGAGTGAGGCAGCTCCATTGCCATTCCCAATTGACAGCGGTGAACGTGTTGATGCAAACGAAGAGGTAAGACTTAAATACCGTTATTTAGATTTACGACGTGAAGGACCAGCCGCGGCTTTGAGATTGCGTTCCAAAATCACTTCGACTATTCGTGCAGTTATGGAAGGCGAGGGTTTCTTAGATATTGAAACACCGTATTTGACTCGTTCAACTCCAGAAGGTGCCCGAGATTTTCTAGTGCCGGTCCGATTGCAACCAGGCAGTTGGTATGCCCTGCCACAATCACCACAGTTATTTAAACAGTTGTTGATGGTTGCCGGAATGGAAAAGTATTACCAAATTGCCCGGTGTTTTCGCGATGAAGATTTCCGCGCAGATCGCCAACCAGAGTTCACTCAGTTAGATGTTGAAATGAGTTTTATTGATCAAGAAGATATTTTAACTCTTACTGAAAAGATTTTGAAGAAGTTGTGGAAAGAAGTTCTAGGCATCGAAATTTCAACCCCAATTCCAAGAATGACTTTTCTTGAAGCAATGCGCAGATTTGGATCAGATAAACCAGATCTACGGTTTGAATATGAGTTAGTAGAAGTAACGGAGTATTTTGCTAATACTGAATTCCGAGTTTTCAAGGCCCCTTACGTAGGTGCGGTTGTTATGCCAGGAGGAGCGACAACTCCACGCCGTGAATTAGATGGTTGGCAAGAGTGGGCAAAAGCGCGTGGGGCCAAAGGACTTGCTTATATTTTGATTGACGCAACAGGTGAAGTTACCGGTCCAGTTGCAAAAAATATTTCCGAGAGTGAAAGAGCTGGGATCGCCGCAAAAGTTGGCGCCAAACCAGGAGATGCAATATTTTTTGCAGCAGGAGAGCGAGATGAATCGCAAAAACTTCTTGGTGCGGCACGATTAGAGATTGCCAAAAAGTGCAACTTGATTCCAGATCATATGTGGGAATTCTTGTGGGTTGTTGATGCACCGATGTTTGAACCAACTGATAATGGTGGTTGGACTGCGGTACATCATCCATTTACTGGTCCAAAACCAGAGTACGCAACGACATTTGATAAAGATCCAGCAAACGCTTTGGCTTATGCATATGACATTGTGTTAAATGGTAATGAAATCGGCGGCGGATCTATCCGTATTCATCAACGTGAAATTCAACAACGGGTATTTGATGTTATTGGGTTAACCCGCGAGGAAGCGCAATCTAAATTTGGTTTTCTATTAGATGCATTTAATTATGGACCACCACCTCATGGGGGCATTGCAATTGGCATCGATCGAGTGAGTGCTTTGATGGCAGGTGTTGAATCCATCCGCGAAGTAATCGCATTTCCGAAAACTGCAAGTGGTGGCGATCCATTAACCGGTGCACCTACTCCAATTACGTCAGCTCAACGAAAAGAAGCTGGGATCGATAAAGTAGAGAAGTTAGAAAAGTAACAATGAAAGCACGCGCGCTATCTTTAACTATGGCATCAGTTTTACTTTTATCAGGATGCGCGCAAAGCAGTCAAAGATACGCCTCCAATAAAGATGTGGGCGCTTATTTCACTGTTCCAACTGAATGGACAAAAATCAATCAAAAAGTTTTACATAAAGCGGAAATAACCGGTGCAACTGCTGCTGGCCGAGAAAAAGCCAACTTAGTTCTCTGGCAAGAGGCGTACAGCAAAGTGCCCAATATTCTGCCTAAGGAAATTTTTGGTCTAATTCCAACTGAACATCCAATTGCTTTTACCAGAGTTCGGCAATTGACGATAGAGGAAAGCAATGGCGTTTCCTTAAATTCGCTGAGAGATTTAATTATTCCAGTTACCAAACTTTATGCTGGCGAAAGTTCTGTTGTTACAGATTTTGTTCTTTTAGATGATGAAGAGATAATTGAAAAAGGAGCCCGTGGAGTAAGAACTACTTTTTCTTTCACGCCACCAGGTGCGCTAAATGAAACTGTAAAACAAACAGCGTTGATATCAGCAGACCGTAGTACTTTATATTTTTTCATAGTTAGATGCTCCACTAAATGCTTTAAAGCTAATTCTGATGAGATCAACAAGATTTCTGATTCATTTACGGTAAGGGGCCTCCAGTGAGTAATACTGAACAATATACAAGCAGAATGCGTGATTCTGATCGTAAAGTTCGCATTCATCTAAGTGCTTTTGATAGATTAAAGTTTCTGATCACGCTATCAATTGTTTATTTAACTTTGGCGTGGGCGTTAATGGCCGACAATCCACTCTTTGGTTTTGGTGACTCGATCAAAGAGGTAGGTAATACCCGCCCTTGGCTTTTTGTTTTAGCTGGTATTGAAATTATTAGACAGATCCACTTCTTGATTGCAGAGTTCGTTGCGCCGTATCACAGCGGTTGGCAAAAGTATTTTTCTTTTACGGATCGATTAATACATAAAATTAGCGACTGGAATAGGTATCGTTTATCTAGAGCCATCAAAGTTTTGATTTGGATCGCTTTGTTGAGTGTGGTTCTAGGTGCGGTTTATCACGAGCCTCCAGTGCAGGCGTTATTTCTGGCCCCTAAAGCATTGTGGAGTGCGCTTCCTTTATTAGGTCAATTACTTTTTGCAGTGGTATTTATAGTTATCCAATTTGTGGCAATGTTTTGGTTTTTATCGCGCGGAGGAATTGATGTTTATTTTCCAGATGATATTAAAACTCGCTTTTCAGATGTCTGGGGACAAGATCATGTCTTAGCGCGAATCCGCGAAAATCTAATGTTTTTAGAAAAACCAGAAGAGATTGAAAAATACGGTGGTTATGTGCCGGGGGGTATCTTGCTTTGGGGACCTCCAGGAACTGGAAAAACTTTGATGGCGGAATCCATGGCAGGTGAAAGCGGTAAGCCATTCGTCTTTGTTGATCCAGGCGCATTCAATGCGATGTTTTTCGGTATTGGAGTAATGAAAGTTAAAGGGCTATTTCGCAAATTACGAAAATTGTCCTTGCGCTATGGGGGAGTCGTAGCATTCTTTGACGAAGCAGACTCTTTAGGTAATCGCGGTTTAGCACCTTCTGGCGGCCAAGGAAGATTCACTCCAGATGTATTTGGAAGTTCATGTCATGGCGGCAATTACTTATCTCAAGATGCAGCAAATTTAATTACTCGAGAGAAATTTGTAATGGGTGGTGCTGGTGGCGGTGGCGGTGGTGGCGGAATGGGAACTTTGCAGGCGCTGCTTACTGAGTTGTCGGGATTGAAAAAACCACGTGGATTCTTTAACCGTATCGTTCGTAGAACTTTAGGCATGCGTCCGAAACAACCTCCTAAGTATCGAATCCTTACGGTTATGGCTACAAACATGCCAGAAGCATTGGATGAAGCTTTACTTCGTCCAGGTCGAATTGACCGTATGTACCGTGTTGGTTATCCCAGTAAACCGGGCAGAGTTCGCACCTATCAAGGTTACTTAGATAAAGTTTCACACTCTTTAACAGCGGAAGAGATCGATAAATTAGCGACCATCACACCATATGCAACTGGTGCGACTATCAAAGATACGATCAATGAAGGTCTGATTAATGCGATCAGAAATGGTCGTACCAGCATCACTTGGCTTGACATAATCAAAGCCAAACAATTAAAAGAGCTTGGACCTCCAGAAGATGTTGAATATATTGAACGTGAACGACATGCTGTGGCAATACATGAAGCCTGTCATGGAGTTATGGCACATGTAATGCGCAGACATATGATGATTGATCTTGCCACTATTGAAAAAGGCTCAGATTATTTGGGAATGGTTGCCAGTATTCCACCCGATGATCAATTCACCAGATGGCGAACGGAGTACGAAGCAGATATTTTGGTCTCCGTAGCGTCTCTCTCAGGCGAAAGATTATTTTTTGCCGGCGATAATTCTTCAGGAGTTTCGGGCGACCTAGAAAGTGCCACAACTATTGCCAGTTTTATGGAAGGTCATTGGGGAATGGGTTCCACCGTTTCATCGCACGCCTCAAATAAGCGATTTGAATTAGGGTCACCGGGTGGAAAAGGTAAACCTGGTGAGAGCGCGGAAAAGGAACTTCGAAATGCATTATCAGACCGTATCGAAGACAACTTGGCCACTTTGTTGCAGCGCTCAGAAGAGATTTTGCAGAGCAATAGAAACAAAGTTCTTGCTTTAGCGCATGCGTTAGAAGTGCACCGAACTTTGGCTGGTGATGATGTGGCTGCGGTTATCGATTGTGTAAAGGGTCCCATTATTGATGGAACTCCCTATGCAGATACAAGAGTTATCGCAGCGCTGGAGGAGTATCACACCGCTGCTGTCGTGGCACACAAAAATCACAGCACCCCAAATCTTCCCTTAACGGATATTTCTTCTTTGATAACAACGATCTGATAATTACTTACATGGAGTTGTTTACTTTTGACACAGAAGGTGGGGAGTTATCTTCCTCTGAAGGTGGTGAAATCTCAGAAAACGCACCGCTTGCAGCACGGTTACGCCCAGATAATCTTTCTGAGGTCTTAGGACAAGATCATTTGATTAGTGAAGGAACGCCGCTGCGAAGGTTGTTAGATGGATTGCCAGGTGCGCCGCCATCAATTATTTTATATGGACCCCCAGGTGTAGGTAAAACCTCGCTAGCTTTGTTGTTATCAAAGGGGCGCAGATTTCGGCAACTCTCAGCAGTAAATGCCGGCGTTAAAGATGTTCGCGAAGAGATTGAATCGGCAAGATTTCAATTAGCTCATAAAGGGATACAAACTTTACTTTTTATTGATGAAGTTCATCGGTTTAACAAAGCACAACAAGATGCCTTGCTGCCAGCGGTTGAGGATAAATTAATTACTTTAGTTGCCGCAACAACTGAAAATCCAGCATTCTCAATAATCTCACCATTGTTATCGCGTTCATTAGTTTTGACTTTAAATGCTTTAAGTGAAGAGTCCGCTGAGAAATTAATTGAGCGAGCATTGTTGGATCCAAAAGGATTAAATAATAAAATTGAAATTGATCAAGATGCTAAATCTGAGTTGATAAAAATTTCTAATGGCGATGGCAGAAGAATTTTAACTTACTTAGAAGCTGCAGCTGGTGCCAGTCAAGATAGTGGTGTAATAACAGTTGATAATCTAGCAAAAGCAGTTTCTCAGGCCATAGTTTTATACAATATAGATCAACATTACGATGTAATAAGTGCATATATAAAAAGCATGCGCGGCTCTGATGTTGATGCAGCATTACATTATTTGGCACGCATGATTGAAGCAGGGGAAGATCCAAGATATATGGCCCGGAGATTGATGATCTTTGCAAGTGAAGATATTGGGATGGCCGATTCAAACGCGTTACTGGTTGCAACTTCTGCTGCGCAAGCTGTTGCATTGGTAGGAATGCCAGAAGGAGCGTTGTTGTTGGCACATGCCACTGTCTATTGCGCTACCGCTCCGAAATCTAACGCGGTAAATATTGCAATTTCTGAGGCTCGTCAAGATGTGAAAAGTGGAAATATTGGGTTAGTTCCGCCACCACTTCGCGATGGGGCCACACCATTCGGTGCCAGCGGGGATTACCGGTATCCTCATGACTATCCAGAGGGAGTAGTTGCGGCCCAATACGCTCCAGATCCGTTGGTCGGGAAGCAGTATTACCGTCCAACTCTTCACGGAGCTGAAGCCAGAGTGGCAAAAGCTTTGGAACGGATACGCGAGATTTTGGGGGGATCAAAATGAGTGCAGGCGGAATTGCAGCAATTATCGCTGCCTCATCACTTGCTGTTGTAGCAGTAGCTATCGCTTATGCAGTTATTAGATTTGGAAAAGTTTTAGATGAAGCTGGCGTTGCGATTAAAAATGTCAGCCAAGAAACGGTTCCATTGCTTGAAGAGGTCACCACGACTGTAAATCTCACCAATAAGCAGTTTGAACGAATTGATAACATCACCAAAAGCGCAGAAGGTTTTACTACAAGATTGACCGCCGCCGCTGATTCGATTCTTTCCCGTGGTCCGGCCGCCAAAATGGCTGCTGTTGCATGGGGGATTGCAAAAGCAAGAAATAAAAATCGCGATTAATTTTCATTAGTAGAACGGATTTGGTGTGGATTCAGCGGAGATACGTAAACGATGGCTTGACTTCTTTGAAAAAGACAACCACGCTGGCTTAACTCACACTGTAGTTCCTTCAGCCTCATTGATCGCTGATGATCCAAATTTACTTCTAGTTAATGCCGGCATGGTGCCTTTCAAACCATATTTTTTGGGAGAAATTCCGGCACCATACAAGAGAGCGACATCAGTTCAAAAATGTGTGCGAACTTTAGATATTGATGAAGTTGGTAAAACAACCAGACATGCATCATTTTTTCAAATGTGTGGAAACTTTTCTTTTGGTGATTACTTCAAGGAGGGCGCAATCACCTTAGCTTGGGAGTTGTTAACCCGTTCTCAATCTGATGGCGGATATGGATTTGATCCAGAACGATTGTGGGTAACGGTTTATCTTGACGATGATGAAGCAGCAGATATTTGGCACAAAAAGATTGGCGTACCAAAAGAACGGATTCAACGTCGAGATATGGATGACAATTTTTGGTCCATGGGAGTTCCCGGGCCGTGCGGTCCGTGTTCGGAGATTTACTTTGATCGTGGTCCAGAGCATGGCGCCGAAGGTGGCCCAATTGCTGATGAAAATCGGTACATGGAGATCTGGAATTTGGTCTTTATGCAATCAGAGCGCGGCATTGGAAATGGAAAATCAGATTTTCAAATCTTGGGAGAGTTACCGAAGAAAAGTATTGATACCGGTTTAGGTTTAGAAAGAACTGCGGCTTTGCTGCAAGGCGTGGAAAATATCTACGAAATAGATACAACTAGATTAATTTTGGATAAAGCCAGCGCATTAGCAAATGTTAAATATGGCAAATCAATTGGATCAGATGTTTCCCTCCGTGTTATTGCCGATCATGCACGGACTGCAGCGATGTTGATTGGTGATGGCGTAACTCCAGGTAATGAAGGTCGTGGTTATGTACTTCGCAGAATGATGCGTCGAACTATTCGTAACATGAGATTACTTGGTTCCGGAGACCCAACCACCCATGAGTTGATTACAACTGCTATCGCAGCGATGTCTCCGCAATATCCGGAGTTACACACCGATAAAGCACGCATCCTAGAAATTGCAGTGGGAGAAGAAAGCGCATTTTTACAAACCTTAAAATCAGGTACTTTAATTTTTGATTCAGCAGCAGGCGCCACTAAAAAAAGTGGGGCCAAATCATTATCCGGCTCAGATGCTTTCAAATTGCATGACACTTATGGATTTCCCTACGACTTAACTTTAGAGATGGCTTCAGAACAAGGATTGACCGTCGATGAGGATGCCTTCCGTAAATTAATGAAAGAACAACGCGATCGGGCGAAAGCAGATGCGCGCGCTAAGAAATCTGGCCATGCTGATCTTTCGATTTACCGAGCCGCGCTAGATCAATCTGGAGTAACAGAGTTCACTGGTTATACCCAAACAAAGAGTGAATCAAAGATTAAGTATTTGCTAGTTGATGGAGTTCCTGTTGCCGCGGCTAAAGCCGGGGATGAAATTGAAATTATGTTAGACCGAACTCCTTTTTATGCCGAAGGCGGTGGACAACTCGCTGATAGTGGTTTCATCCGCACTGCAAATGGAGCGTTGATTGAAATTGATGATGTACAAACACCTATACCGAATCTATTTTTACACAGAGGAAAAGTTGTAAGTGGTGAAGCACTGGTAAGTGAGAGTGGATTTGCGGAGATCGATATTGATCGTCGGGCCGGAATTTCGCGTGCGCACACTGCAACTCATATGGTTCATAAAGCATTCCGCGAAGCATTAGGTGAAACTGCGACACAAGCAGGTTCGGAAAATGCACCAGGACGTTTTAGATTTGATTTTTCTGCGGTAGGTGCGGTCTCGGAAGCGACCATGAGCGAAGTTGAAGATCGGGTTAACACTTTGTTGGTAACCGATCTAGAAATTACCGCAGAGATAATGAGTCAAGATGAGGCAAAAGCTATTGGAGCGATGGCCTTATTTGGTGAAAAATATGGTTCAGAGGTTCGCGTCGTTTCAGTAGGTGATTGGGCTAAAGAACTGTGTGGCGGTACCCATGTCTCTCGCTCGAGCCAACTTGGAGTTGTTAAATTATTGGGTGAGTCATCAATTGGCGCAGGAGTCCGCAGAGTAGAGGCTCTTGTCGGTGTAGATGCATATCGCTTCTATGCAAGAGAACATGTCATTCTAAATATCGTTGGTGATATGGTGAAATCAACGAGATCCGAAGAGTTGCCGGAGCGAATAAGTGCACTGCTAGATAAGGTCAAAAATATCGAACGTGAAATTTCTGGGGCGAAAAGCAAAGAAGCTTTGGCTTTAGTTAAGCCGCTTGCAGAGAAGGCAGAGCAGATTGGCAATAATAAAGTGCTCTTAGCTCAACTTTCCGATGGAGTTTCTGGAGATGATTTACGAACAGTCGCTCTTGAGATTAGGAATTTATTGGGTGCCGGGGCTGTAGTAGTGCTACTTAGTAACAATGAAGATAAACCAGTTTTAGTGGTGGCTTGCGATGAGAGTGCTCGGAAATCTGGTTTGAAAGCCGGTGAATTAGTGCGCACTGGTGCTAAAGCATTGGGTGGTGGCGGCGGCGGAAAAGATGATTTTGCGCAAGGTGGCGGCATCGATACATCTGCGGTTCAAAACGCGCTGAAATCAATCAAAGATCAGATACTTGCTCTTAAATAGCGTCAAGTAAGATTAGAAGATGAAAAAGGGGCGAAAGTTAGGCCTTGATTATGGAAGCACCAGGATTGGCTTAGCAATTTGTGATCCTGACGGGATATTGGCAACGCCTTTTTCAACTTTACCTTCGGGGCCAGGCTTAATTGAAGAAATTAGTTCAATCTGTAAATCAGAGGAGATAGTTGCCATTGTTGTGGGCTTGCCTAGATCTTTAAATGGCGAAATCAGTCATGCTGCAAATTTAGTAAATGATTTTGTAGCGCAATTAACTGCGCACCTTCCCGATCTGCCAATTCTTACCTTTGATGAACGGTTTACGACGACTTTAGCGAATCAAGCTTTAAGGGCTAGCGGTAGAAGTGCAAAAGAGGGTAGAGCAGTGATTGATCAAGTTGCTGCAGTAAATATCTTGCAAAGTTACCTTGATGCGAATGGCTGATCTGGTGGAAGATGATTTACTTGTTCCAAAAAAATCTGTCAATCTGAAAGCAATTCTTTCTATAGTAATTGTTTTAATTATTTTGATTTTCGGGGTAGTGTTTTGGAATCAAACTCATCCGGATTTGGATTACCTAGCGAGCACTGCTGGGCCAGAAATTGAAGTAAATATTCCAGCAGGAAGTTCGGGTGTCGAAATTGGTCGAATCTTGGCCAAGGCAGGTGTAGTAAAAACCTCTTTGATTTTTTTCAGGGCAGCGACTGGCGATGAAAGGGCGGGGAGCATCTCTGCCGGCTTGTATCTACTTAACACTCATTTATCAGCTAAAGAAGCAATTGCTCAATTACTGGATAAGAAACGGCTGCAAGGTAAATTTCTAATTGTAGAAGGTGCCAGGATAAGTGAGGTCCGAAAAAATTTAATTAATGAGGGATTCGACGCTGATCAAGTTGATCAAGCTTTTACAGATTTAAAACTTCCTAGTGAATTTAATATTGGCAATGCGGAGGGAATGTTGTTTCCAGCAAATTATACGATTTTGCCAGGAGGAGATCCAGGAACTTTGCTTCAAAGTGCGATCAATAGATTTGCCCAAGAGTTAGAAAAGTTACAATTTTATGGTGCCGCTAAAAATCGAGATCTGACACCATTAGAACTTTTAATTATTGCGTCCATCGTTCAGGGTGAAGGTTTCAATCAGGAGGATTTCGGCAAGATTGCTACTGTTATTTACAATCGGTTAAAAATCGGAATGGCGTTGCAGATGGATTCCACTTTGATGTATGTGAATCAGAGTAGAGGTGAGATTCGGGTGAGTAATCAAGAACTCAAATCATCTTCAAAGTACAACACCTACAAGTACAAAGGTTTACCTCCTGGGCCGATCGGATCTCCAGGGAGCGCTGCGCTTACGGCAACGATCACCCCTGCCCCCGGGAGTTGGCTCTACTTTGTTACCGTTGCACCTGGGGATACTAGATTTACCGATAAATATTCGGAGTTCCTAAAATTTAAAGCTGAGTTTATCCGTAATTACAAAGCCGGTTTATTTAAGGGGAGTAAGTGATTCAAGCCGCGGTACTTGGTCATCCAGTCGGGCATTCACTTTCGCCTACTTTGCACAAATGTGCATATGAAGTATTGGGTTGGGATTGGGATTACACCGCGATTGAAGTAAAAAGCGGTGATCTGGCGCAATTCATTGCAGCTAACCGAAGGATTTTCAGGGGTCTGTCATTAACTATGCCGTTAAAAGAGGAAGCATTGATGATTGCTGACTCGCTTGATCCATTAGTTAAAAGAATTAATGCAGCCAATACTTTAATTTTCGAAGATCATGAAATTAGTGCATATTCAACTGATGTCTCTGGATTTGCTCAAGCGTTAGCTAAGGCTGAAGTCGTTATTCCAAATGAGATCACAATTTTAGGTGGCGGAGCGACTGCGCGTTCAGCGATTGCTGCCCTAGATATTCGCGGTAGAACTATTACGGTTTACAGTCGTAGCGCATCAAGAGCTGCGCAATTAATTAACAGTGCTATTTCGGCGACAGTAGAAGTTAAAGATTGGAGTGAGGCGCAATCTGGATTATCGGCAAATCTAATTATCGCAACTACGCCATCCGGAGCAACTGATCATTTATTTCCTACCCAAACCAGCGGAACTCTATTTGAATCTCTTTATTCACCATGGCCAACCAAATTATTAGGGCGCTGGAAAGATGCAGGTGAAAAATACATTGATGGGTTAGATCTACTTGTTGAACAGGGAATAGGCCAGATTGAGTTAATGGCTTATGAACCGTTAACTTTAGATTTACGCTCACTAGCAGTAACCATGCGGGCCGCAGGATTACAGAAGTTAGGCCTTTGATTAACTTTTAAGAGTTGCACTTTTGATCGCAAATTCTTTTGCCTTATTTTTTGTCGATGGAGATATTCGCTTTAGTAATCTTTTACATTTTGGGTTACTTAATCCATCTCTTTCTTTGTCGCAGATTTAACACTGACCCGCAAAAAATCAAAACCTCTCTTTTCTATCTCTTTATTTCCCTGACCTCCGGCGGAGCACTTTCACAAAATCTGAATTTAGCTGCGTTCCCATTATTAATCCTAGGTTGGTCAATAATTTTGATTGATCACAAATTCCATCGGATACCAAATTTCATCACCGGATATTTATCGCTCTTGCTGCTGGTAATCCAACTTTTTCAGCATCAGTTTTTTGATTCGTTCACAGGAGGAGTTGAATTCATTTTGTTCTTTGGGGTATTAACTATTATTTCTAGAGGCGGCATTGGGATGGGTGATGTAAAACTCGCTGGCCTGATTGGTTTAGTAATCGGTCGGGTCAGTTTTCTGGAATTAATCAATTTCTCCCTATTGGCCGCATTGGCCGCGATTTTGGGCCTACTTTCAACTCTAGGCAAATCTCGACTAAAGCACTTCCAGGGTGGGATTGCATTTGCGGCACCGATGCTTGCGGCTGCTGTCTGGTTCTGGCCGATCTCGCCGATGTTGCACATGAAAGGGTAAGTATCTGCGAGAATTGCACCATGTTGAGATGGCTAACTGCAGGAGAGTCCCACGGACCAGTTTTGACCGCGATTTTAGAAGGGTTGCCGGCTCAGGTAGAGGTCACCAGTGCCGATTTGGATTACCACCTACGCAGACGCCGTCTAGGGGTTGGCCGAGGTGCGCGGCAGAGTTTTGAAGCGGATCAGATCAGTATTTTGGGCGGTATCCGGCATGGTTTAACTCAAGGTGGACCGATCGCAATTCAGGTCGCCAATAGTGAATGGCCAAAATGGCAGGTTGTAATGGGGGCTGACCCAATAGATCCTGCTGAACTCGAAGGATTGGCGCGGAACGCACCATTAACCCGTCCACGACCTGGACATGCAGATTTAGTTGGAATGCAAAAATATGATTTTGATGACGCACGTCCGATTTTAGAGAGAGCGAGTGCGCGTGAAACTGCGGCACGAGTTGCACTTGGCGCAGTAGCGCGAGCATTTCTGCAACAAGCAGCAGGTGTCACAATTTTGTCTCATGTAATTTCAATTGGTTCAGCCAGAGTTCCCGAAGGTTACGCGATGCCTACCGCCCACCAAATGGAGAGCATTGATGCTGATCCAGTACGAGCAAGTGATCCAGCAAGTAGTTTGCGGATGGTTGCTGAAATCGAAGATGCTCATCTAGCCGGAGACACCTTGGGTGGAGTTGTTGAAGTTTTAGCTTTTGGTTTGCCTGCCGGTCTTGGTTCACATGTCCATTGGGATCGCAGACTTGATGGCCGTATTGCTGGAGCGATGATGAGTATCCAAGCCATGAAAGGTGTTGAAATCGGCGATGGTTTTACCACTGCGACTCGTCGTGGATCAGTTGCACATGATGAGATTGAATTAAATCCGGATGGAACTGTAAAACGTAGATCAGGACGCGCTGGCGGAACTGAAGGTGGAATGAGTACTGGTGAATTGCTAAGAGTAAGAGTTGCAATGAAACCGATATCTACAGTGCCACGCGCATTGGATACTATCGATACCTCGACCATGCAACCTGCGAAAGCGATCAATCAGAGATCAGATGTATGCGCAGTGCCAGCATCAGGTGTAGTTGCTGAAGCAATGCTGGCTTTAGTTTTGGCAGATGCATTGCTAGAAAAATTTGGTGGAGATAGTTTGGGTGAGACGAAACGAAATCTGGATTCCTACTTAAACACCCGCACAATAAAGTAATTTCCCATGCCACCTAAAATTGTTTTAATCGGCCCACCTGGTTGTGGAAAAAGCACAGTTGGACGTGGACTAAGTCATGAACTGAAGCTGAGTTTTTCAGATACAGATTCAATGATTGAAGATCGAGAGAAAACTTCGATCTCAGATATTTTTACGGAACAAGGAGAAGGATATTTTCGGGCGATCGAAGAAGAAGTGGTTGCGCAGGCTTTAAGTACCGAGAATGGGGTTTTGTCATTAGGTGGGGGAGCGATTTTAAGTGAAGTAACTCAAGAACTTCTCCGTAACTCAGGAAGTGAGATCGTGTTCCTGGATGTTTCGATAACAGGTGCTGCGCCAAGAATTGGTTTTAATAGAGACCGTCCACTGTTAATTGATAATCCACGCGCAAGATGGGTTGCTCTTATGGCGCAACGTCGGCATATTTATGAATCTTTAGCTACTCATGTGATTAACACAGATGACAAAAGCCCTAACGAGACGGTGGATTCACTGCGGAAGGAGTTGTCGAAATGAAGAAGATTAATATTTCAGCCGAACATAAATATCAAGTTTTGATTGGTGATCTTGATGTAGGGAATTTAAAACCTTTGTTGAAGGATTGCTCAAAAGTCGCACTTTTGTATCCTGCTGAAATAAGTGAAGTTGTTGATAAAATTTCGGCCGAATGGGATTTGCAACAGGAATTAGTAATGATCGAACTTCCAGAGGGAGAATCTCAAAAGAGCGCAGAGGTATTAATTGAAATTTGGAATACTTTATCTGCTCACAATTTTACCCGCCGCGATTGGATCATTGGCATCGGTGGAGGCGCCACCACTGATCTAGCTGGATTTGCGGCTGCCTCATGGTTGCGTGGGGTCAATTGGGCAAGTATTCCGACAACAGTCGCCGGAATGGTCGATGCAGCTATCGGAGGAAAGACTGGAATAAATATTCCGGCTGGTAAAAATTTGGTAGGTGCGTTTCACTCACCACAAATAGTATTTGTTGACCCGAACTTTCTAGAAACACTTCCGATCGACGAATTGCGCTCTGGCCTGGCAGAAATTATTAAATGTGGCTTTATTGCAGATGAAGAGATACTTAAGATCTTCGAAGCAAATTCGCAGAGATTGTTGCAGTGGAATTCACCTCAGTTACTAGAGATTATTCAACGTTCTATTCAGGTCAAGGCTGATGTAGTTTCTGCCGATCTAAAAGAAGCTTTATTACGCGAGATTTTGAATTACGGCCACACACTGGGACATGCGATCGAAGCAGTTGAAGAGTTCACCTGGAGACATGGAGATGCGGTCTCTGTTGGAATGGTTTTCGCCGCCGAATTAGCACTACAAGTTGGTTTTTGTGATCAAAAATTTGTTGATAGACATCGCGCAATTTTATCTTCGGTTGGTTTGCCAACTTCTTACAAAAAATCGGCATTGCCGGAATTAGTTGAGCGGATGGGTCGCGATAAGAAAGTAAGAAATGGGCAACTGCGCTTTGTGTTGCTTGAAAATGTGGAAAAAATTAAACGGCTCGAAGGAGCGTCTGAATCAGATCTGGCGATCGCTTATGAGAAAATATCGTTATGAATATTTGGGTAATTAATGGACCTAATCTTGGAAGATTAGACCTGCGCGATAGCGCCACTTACGGAGATATCACTTACCCTGATTTAGTAGCTTTTTGTGAGAAAAGTGGAAAAGACTTAGGGCATACAGTTTCAGTCTTTCAAAGCGATGACGAAACTGAAATTATTCATTTGTTACATAAAGCAGCGGATGAGAAAGTACCAGTAATTATCAACCCCGCCGCCTTTACTCATTATTCCTATGCAATTAGAGATGCCGTTGCAATGTTGAAAGCTCCGGTAATTGAAGTGCACTTATCAAATCCATTATCCAGAGAAGAGTTTCGCCATACCTCTGTTGTTTCAGGAGTAGTAAATGGAACTATTGGTGGATTTGGATTGAACTCATATGAATTGGCTTTGCGGGCAATTTCAACAATAAAAGCAAGGTAGAATCACCTCACTCTTTAAATATTTAGGATTGGAATCCAAATTGGCTACTACCAATGATTTGAAAAATGGCATCACGTTGAATATCGATAACCAACTTTGGAATGTGGTTGAGTTTCAGCATGTCAAACCTGGAAAGGGTCCAGCTTTCGTACGGACCAAACTAAAGCATCTGCTTTCTGGCAAGGTAGTAGATAAAACCTTTAACGCCGGCTTGAAGATCGAAGTTGCCACAGTTGACAAGCGCGATATGACTTATCTATATAAAGATGGCGACGATTTTGTATTTATGGATAAAGAAACTTACGACCAGATGACGATCACTGCTGCAACGGTAGGAGATGCTGCAAATTACATGTTGGAGGAAGTTAAAGCCGTTGTTGCAGTCTACGAAGGTGAACCATTATTTATTGAGTTGCCAGCATCTGTTGAATTAAAAATTACTTATACAGAGCCCGGTTTACAAGGTGACCGTTCTAGCGCTGGAAGCAAGCCAGCAACTTTAGAAACTGGAGTTGAAATTCAAGTACCGTTATTTATTAATCAAGATGAAAAGGTTCGCGTCGACACCAGAGATGGTTCGTACCTGGGTCGCGTTAACTAATGTCAGCAAGATCAAAGGGGCGAAAACGGGCTTTAGATATTTTGTATGAAGCAGAGTTACGCGGCCGTGCGGCAACGGCATTTCTAGAAGAACGGTTAGATGAGAACACTCCAGCGATTGCCGAGTTTGCCCGTCTGCTGGTAAATGGAGTTATGGCATATAAATTCGAGATAGATAATGCAATTACTGCTCATGCAAAGGAGTGGGATCTCGACCGCTTGCCTGGAATAGATCGCAATATTTTGCGAATTGCTATCTATGAAATTAAATGGTGTTCAGATGTACCAAATGCAGTGGCGATCGATGAGGCTGTAAGTATGGCTAAGAATCTTTCAACTGATGATTCCGCCGGATTCATAAATGGCGTTCTCGGTGAGATAAATAGAGAGTTACTAGTTACGCCTGCTGTTGGGGATGTATAAGAACGCCCCATTTTTCAAATTGTTCAAAGAGCGCAACTTCGCTTGTTTCAAACAAGATCGCCAAGGTTTCTAAATCACTTTTTCGCAGTGAGAGCATTTGCCCATTCCAATCTTCACGTTTTGTAGTAATGGCTGAGATATATCGTCGAGCAGGTGCTACCTCTTCTCCGAGTCCTCCCAAATTACGGAATTTATGTAAATCAAGAATTAACTGCTTAACCTCTATTTTGTTTTGACTAGGCATTGAAAAACATGATGAGATCGGCACTTGGTAGAAATGTAATAGTTCAGCTAATTTTCCGACCGAAAGAGCGCGATCGGCCCGTTCATATGATCCAATTACAACCGCTTTCCAATGCCCATGAGATCTCTTTTCTACCTCCTGCAAACTCATCTTTTGTGATTTGCGGATTATCCGTAATCGCGCACCCAACTCCTGGGCTGCTTGTTTCTTAATCTCTTCCATTAAAAAACCTACCTTCCGTTGATTTACAACGAAAGGTAGGTTCAATTACTACTTACGGCAATTAACTATCCACAGCTATGGATTATGGTCGCTTATGGTCTCCTATGGTCTCCTATGGTCTCCATGCACCACCATCTGGAGTTCGGGCCGTCGTCCACATATCTTTAACTGCATCTTTGTTATCGCACGGGAATTGCGCTGCCAATTTCTCATCGATGTCGATTCCTAGGCCTGGTTTGTCATTTGGATAGACATATCCACCCTTAAGAATTGGAGTTCCAGGGAATACCTCTTGAATTTTGTCAGAGGGTCCCCACCATTCCTGAACACCAAAGTTTGCAGAGCTAACATCGATATGCAAATTAGCGGCGTGACCAATTGGAGAGACATCTCCCGGACCATGCCATGCAGTTCGAACGCTAAATGCTTCACAAAGGTGTGCCAATTTCTTGGCTGGGGTAATTCCACCAATTGTGCTGATGTGACAACGAATGAAATCGATTAGCCGATTTTGAATCAAAGGCAACCACTCTTGCGGGTGGGTAAATAATTCACCCATCGCAACTGGTGTGGAACTTTGATTTCGCATAATTGCAAACCAGTCAACTTGTTCCGGCGCAAGTGCATCCTCTAAGAAAAATAAACGGTATGGCTCTAAATTTTTAGATAAACGAATTGCTTCAATTGGTGCCAATCGTTCATGTACATCATGTAAAAGTTCGATGTCATGTCCAACTGTGTTACGCATATGTTCAAATAATTTAACGGTATTGCGGGCATAACCGTGCGGATCAAAGTAAGCACCAGGAAGTGCACCTTCTGGAGATTTGATCTGATCGATCCGGCCACCATAACCGCCCATTTGGCAACGGATATAAAGCAGACCTTGTTCCATATATTTACGAACATTGTCTTCAACTTCAGTTAAGGATTTGCCATCAGCATGACGATAGACAGCTGCGGCTTCGCGGGTTTTTCCGCCAAGCAAGTCATAGACCGGCATTCCAGCAACTTTGCCTTTGATATCCCAAAGTGCCATATCAATACCGGAAACGGCGTTGTTGGTGATCGGCCCGTTGCGCCAATATGCGCTAGTCATACAGGTCTGCCAAATATCTTCGATTTGAGCAACATCGCGGCCGATTAAGAATGGCGCCAAATACTCATCAATTGCGGTAGCTACAGCGAGGTAGCGTTGTGTGAAAGTGGCGCACCCAAGTCCATACAGACCAGGTTCTGAGGTTTCAATTTTGACGATTACTAGCGGAATTTTCTCCGGAGAGGTCAAGATTGTGCGGATTTTAGTAATAGTGATTGGTTTTGACATGCGACTGAGCCTATAGGTCATTTGTCATATTTAACGAGATTTTCGCAGAAATTTTTCGACACGGATCAAAATTAGTAGATCTAGATCGATGCTGTGTATATTCACACCTGTCCTTTAACGACCCGTCCAGAGAGGCGGGGAAGGAGTGAGTCAGTGAAGCCTGTAAAAACGGTTTTAGAAGAGGGAGATATCTCCCGGGCGTTGACCCGTATTGCCCATGAAATTATCGAAAAAAATCGTGGTTCTGAGAATTTACTTCTACTCGGCATACCTACACGCGGTGCCTATCTAGCCGCCCGGTTAGCCAAAATCATCGGATCCATAGATAAACGTGAAATCCCTAATGGCGTTTTAGATATCACCTTGCACCGAGATGATCTCCGTTCGAGACCACCTCGTGCGTTAACACCAACGGTAATTCCGTCTGGTGGTGTGGAAGACAAAATTGTGGTCTTAGTGGATGACGTGCTTTTTTCTGGTCGAACAATTAGAGCAGCACTAGATGCTCTTGGTGAAGTTGGACGACCAGCTCAAGTGCAACTTGCAGTGTTGGTGGATCGCGGACACCGGCAACTTCCAATCCGCGCTGATTATGTTGGTAAGAATTTGCCTACCTCGGCAGATGAAATTGTTCGAGTTTCGATCACAGAAATTGATGAAGTTGATCAAATTGTGATTGCAGGTGCTGATGAGTCCTGAAAAATTAATTGAGTTACCCCGCCATTTATTATCAATTGGTGATTTGAATCATGATCAAGCGCTTTTAATTTTAGATACTTCTGAAGAGTTAGCAAGAATATCTGATGCGCCGATTAAGAAATTACCGACACTGCGCGGTCGAACTATTGTCAACTTGTTCTTTGAAGATTCAACTAGAACCCGAATATCTTTTGAAGCAGCAGCAAAACGTTTATCAGCTGATGTTATAAATTTTTCTGCTAAGGGTTCAAGTGTAAGTAAGGGTGAATCGCTTAAAGATACCGCTTTAACTTTGCAAGCCATGGGCGCAGATGCGGTCGTACTTCGTCATCCAGAATCAGGCGCGGCAAATCGACTTGCTGGTTGGACCAATGGTGTTGTGATTAATGCCGGAGATGGAACTCATGAACACCCAACCCAAGCATTACTAGATGCTTTTACGATTCGACGTCACTTAGGAAAAGTTGGAAGTGATTTAGCAGGCAAGCACATAGCAATTGTTGGCGATGTTTTACATTCAAGAGTCGCACGCAGCAATGTTTTACTCCTAAATCTTCTGGGTGCAAAAATAACATTAGTTGCGCCTCCAACTTTAATTCCAGTTGGAGTTGAGAGTTGGCCAGTGGATATTTCTTACAACATAGATGAGGTCTTACCTGAAGTTGATGCTGTAATGATGTTGCGAGTTCAAAGCGAGCGGATGCGAAACTCCTTTTTCCCTTCGACCAGGGAGTACTCAAGATTGTTTGGACTAAACCTAGATCGGATGAATTTATTACCCAAAGGGGCGCTGATTTTGCACCCAGGCCCTATGAATAGAGGTTTAGAAATTTCAGCGGAGTGCGCCGATAGTGTCCAATCAGTTATTTTGGAACAAGTTGCAAATGGTGTCAGCGTGCGGATGGCAGTTCTTTATTTACTTCTCGGCGGAAACATTGGAGTGGGATCATGAGTACTTATCTAATTAAAGATGTTGAGTTAGTAAATGGTGAAAAAGTCGATATCGGAGTCGCCGATGGTCTCATCAGTGAAATCTCCAAGAAAATAAATAATTCTTATGAAAATGTTTTAGATGGTTCCGGATGTATAGCTTTACCAGGGTTAGTAGATCTGCACACTCATCTTCGCGAGCCTGGAAGAGAGGATGCCGAAACTGTTTTAACTGGCACTCGGGCAGCAGCACGGGGCGGGTATACCGCTGTATTTGCAATGGCAAACACTGATCCGGTAGCAGATACCGCAGGAGTTGTAGAGCAGGTAGTACGTTTAGGAAAAGAAGCTGGATGGTGTGAAGTATTTGCTGTTGGCGCAGTAACGAAAGATTTAGCTGGAGAAAGTATGGCTGAGCTAGGTGCAATGGCAAATTCGGCTGCACAGGTTAGAGTCTTTAGCGATGACGGGAAATGTGTAAGTGATTCTCAAATGATGCGTCGTGCTCTTGAGTACGTGCGCCAATTTGATGGAGTAATTGCTCAACATGCGCAAGATCCAAAGTTAACCGTTGACGCGCAAATGAATGAAGGAATCGTTTCGGCACGGTTGGGACTTCGCGGATGGCCAGCGGTTGCCGAGGAAGCGATTATCGCTCGAGATATTTTATTAGCCTCGCATGTGAAATCTAGATTACATATTTGTCATGTCTCTACTGCGGGAAGTGTTGACATTATTAGATGGGCAAAATCACGTGGAATTGAAGTCACCGCAGAAGTAACACCGCATCATCTTCTACTATCAGATGAACTTGTCGAATCTTATGATCCGAAGTTCAAAGTTAATCCGCCTTTACGTAGCAATGAAGATATAGCAGCGCTACGGATCGGTTTAGCAGATGGCACAATTGATATCGTCGCAACTGATCATGCTCCACATCCAGCCGAAGATAAAGAGTGCGAATGGGCTGGGGCGGCTAATGGAATGATCGGTTTAGAGACAGCTTTGTCGGTAGTTCAGAAAACTATGGTTGATACCGGACTTTTAAATTGGTCACAAGTTGCAGATCGAATGTCAATTACTCCGGCAAGAATCGGAAGAGCAACTGGACAAGGAATCGAATTGGCAGTTGGAGCACCAGCAAACATAACTATCTATGATCCGAACAAATCAAGAGTGGTTGTAGCGGAAGAACAGATCTCGAAAAGTAAAAACACTCCATTTACTGGAATAACTTTACCCGGAGAAGTTCGACATGTATTTTTTAAAGGAAAGCCAACAATGATTTCAACTGAAATGGTCACTCGATAATGGGAAATGCTTTTTTTGTATTAGATGATGGCAAGATTTTTGAAGGTCAATCTTGGGGTAGTGATGGCGAAAGTTACGGTGAAGCGGTTTTCTCAACCGGAATGACTGGCTATCAAGAGACTTTAACGGACCCCTCTTATCACCGTCAGGTAGTCATTATGACGGCGCCACATATCGGTAACACTGGAATGAATAAGGTTGATGAGGAATCTCGAAAGATATGGGTATCTGGATTTGTTGTTAGAGATCCATCACCAATTGTTTCAAATTGGCGAGCACAACGTTCATTGGAAGAGGATCTAGTAGCACAAGGAATAGTTGGTATTTGCAATGTAGATACGAGGGCGATCACCCGTCATCTCCGTGAATGTGGAGTTATGAGAGTTGGAATCTTTTCAAATATGGATTTATCCAGAGAAGAAATGGTTAAACGGGTACGTAAATCACCCGAGATGAGTGGTTCGCAACTTTCGGCAGAGGTCTCTACGGAGAAAAAATATATTGTTCCAGCAATCGGGAGAAAATTATTTACAGTTGCCGCTATTGATTTAGGTATCAAGGCAGCAACTCCACGTTTGATGTCAGAACGGGGGATAGAGGTTCATGTTTTCCCGCAAGATGTAGCTATAGAGCAGTTGTTAGAGATCTCACCAGATGGAGTATTTCTCTCGAATGGACCCGGCGATCCATCAACCATGATTGAAGTTATTGCTTTAGTGCGCGAACTTTTATTGAAAGAGATCCCAATTTTTGGTATCTGTTTTGGACATCAAATATTTGGAAGAGCGCTTGGATTCGAAACTTACAAATTGCGTTACGGTCATCGTGGTATCAACCAACCAGTTCTAGATAAAACCACCAATAAAGTTGAAATTACAGCGCATAATCATGGTTTTGCAGTGCAAGCTCCGGTAGATGGAAGTTTTGACACCGTTTATGGAAAAGGTGAAGTCACCCATATCTGCTTAAATGACGGTGTAGTAGAAGGTTTAGCTTTGCTGGATCGGCCAGCGTTTAGTGTTCAGTACCACCCAGAGGCAGCCGCAGGACCTCATGATGCTGGTTACTTATTTGATCGTTTTGTGGATTTGATGAAAGGCGGAGTCCATGCCGCGTCTTCATGAAATTAAAAGTGTTTTAGTAATTGGTTCTGGCCCAATCGTTATCGGTCAAGCATGCGAATTTGATTATTCAGGTACTCAAGCATGTCGGGTCTTGCAAGCCGAAGGAATTCGAGTCATTTTAATTAACTCTAATCCGGCCACGATTATGACTGACCCGGAATTTGCAGACGCAACATATATCGAACCTATTACACCTGAGTTTGTCGAAAAAGTTATCGCCAAAGAACGACCAGATGCAATATTGGCAACATTAGGCGGGCAGACAGCTCTTAACGCAGCGATTTCATTACATGATGCCGGAATTTTAGAGAAATATAAAACCCGCTTAATCGGTGCAAATGTTGATGCAATTAGACGAGGAGAAGATCGGCAATTATTTAAAGAGATAGTCGCATCCATTGGTGGCGAATCTGCTGGATCGATGATCTGTCACACCATTGAAGATTGTTATAAAGCCGCTGATCGTTTTAATTATCCAGTTGTAGTGAGGCCATCATTCACGATGGGCGGATTAGGTTCTGGAATTGCATATTCCAAAGAAGAGTTAACTGAGATAGCTGGTGCTGGATTGCGGTACAGCCCAACGACTGAAGTTTTGATTGAGGAATCCATCCTCGGATGGAAAGAATTTGAGTTAGAGATGATGCGTGACTATAAAGATAATGTGGTTGTTGTTTGTTCGATTGAGAATTTCGATCCGATGGGAGTGCACACAGGTGACTCAATAACTGTGGCTCCGGCTATGACATTAACCGATGTTGAATATCAAAAATTGCGGGATTTATCTATCGGAATTATCAGAGCGGTTGGAGTTGATACTGGTGGATGCAATATCCAATTTGCGGTCAATCCAGCAGATGGCCGAATTATAGTAATTGAAATGAACCCACGGGTTTCGCGCTCCAGCGCGTTAGCATCTAAAGCCACTGGATTCCCAATTGCCAAAATAGCTGCCAAACTCGCAATTGGTTATTCATTAGATGAGATTAAAAATGACATCACTCAAGAAACCCCCGCATCATTTGAACCGACTCTTGATTATGTCGTTGTTAAGGTTCCCCGTTTCAATTTTGAAAAATTTCCAGCGGCTGATAATCGCCTCACAACAACGATGAAAAGTGTTGGAGAGGCGATGGCAATAGGTAGGTCATTTCCGGAAGCGCTGCAAAAAGCTCTTAGATCACTGGAGAAGAAGGGGAGTTCTTTTTCTTGGGATCAGATCGTTAAAAGCAAAGATGAACTTTTAATCGAATCTGGAATAGCAACTGAAAGCAGAATTCACTCTGTTCAACAAGCGATGTTTCTCGGTGCGACAGTAGAGCAAGCACACAAAGCTAGTTTTATAGATCCGTGGTTTTTAGCCCAAATCGAAATCATTAACAATATGGCGCATTTATTACTTCAACCGGGAGAGATCAGCGAAAAAGTACTTAAGGATGCTAAGCGGTTGGGTTTTTCAGATCTGCAAATAGCACAACTAACTGGAAGTACTGAAGATGATTTGAGAAAACGTAGATCAATTCTTGGAATCCATCCAGTTTATAAAACCGTTGATACTTGCGCTGCCGAATTTAAAGCGATGACTCCATATCATTACTCATCTTATGATTACGAAACAGAGGTTGAGCCTAGAACCAAACCAGCAGTAATCATTTTAGGCAGTGGGCCAAATAGAATCGGTCAGGGTGTCGAGTTTGATTACTCCTGCGTTCATGCCGCTTTTGCACTGCGAGCTATGGAGTTCGAAACAATCATGATTAATTGCAATCCTGAAACTGTTTCTACCGATTATGACACTTCAGATCGGCTCTATTTTGAACCATTAACTTTTGAAGATGTGATGGAAGTTTACGAAGCAGAGTTGGCTGTTGGTCCAATTGTTGGAGTTGTAGTTCAACTTGGAGGTCAAACTCCATTAGGTCTAGCAGCGAGATTGCAAGCCGCAGGCGTACCAATAGTGGGAACTAGCCCTGCAGCGATTGATATCGCCGAAGATCGCGGTTTATTTGGACAGTTACTTAAAGATCAAAATTTAAGAGCGCCAAAATTTGGTATGGCTGGATCATTTGAGCAAGCCCAAAAAATTGCCAATGAAATCGGATATCCGGTACTCGCCCGACCTTCATATGTTCTTGGTGGACGAGGCATGGAGATTGTTTATGATGAAGAGACGCTGGCTGCCTATATAAGCAAATCAACGGAAATTTCATTAACTCATCCAGTGATGATCGACAAATTTTTAGATGACGCGATTGAGGTTGATGTTGACGCACTCTTTGATGGTGAAGAGTTGTTTTTGGGTGGAGTAATGGAGCATATTGAAGAAGCGGGTGTGCACTCAGGGGATTCAGCTTGCGTTCTTCCTCCAACTTCGATTGACGCCTCTTTGACAGCGGAGATTCGCGAAGCCACCGAGAAAATTGCACGAGGGGTTGGAGTTAAAGGGTTAATTAATATTCAATTCGCAATCGCTGAAAATCTTTTATATGTCTTAGAAGCAAATCCAAGAGCCTCAAGGACCGTTCCTTTTGTTAGTAAAGCCACTGGGATCTCATTAGCGAAATGTGCAGCGGCGATATCTTTAGGTAAATCCATCGCAGATCTGCGTGAAGAGGGTGCTCTGCCTAAGAGTGGTGACGGTATTGCGCAAGGTATTAGTGTGAAGGAAGCGGTTTTACCGTGGAACCGATTTAGAAAGAAAGATGGCAGTGGGGTTGATTCATTACTTGGACCGGAGATGCGTTCAACGGGTGAAGTCATGGGCAGGGATGATGAGTTCGGTGCTGCATTTTCAAAGAGTCAGAGCGGCGCGTTAGGAGCTTTACCGACATCAGGGGCTGTTTTTGCCTCATTTGCAGATCGAGATAAAAGTAAATGTGTAGATTCAGTCAAAGCACTTGCTAATTTAGGTTTTGAAATTATTGCGACTGCTGGAACTGCAAAGTTCTTGGCTACCAAAGGTGTAAAAAGCAAAGTAATTCGCAAGTATTCAGATGGCTTGGGTCCTAAAGGTGAATTAACTGCAGTTGATTCAATTGAAAGTGGTGACGTTGCGCTAGTGATAAATACTCCTTTTGGTTCTGGTCCACGCGAAGATGGTTGGCGGATCCGAACTGCTGCAGTTGCTAGAGGAATTCCGATCATCACCACCATTCCTGGCCTTAAGGCAGCGGTACTAGGAATTGCCGCGCAACAAAAAGGTGGTTTCCAAGTTAAATCGTTGCAGGATTGGTTGAAGTAGATGACGACCCCTGTGCAAACTCAATGTGAGGTTATCTCTAATAAGCGCATAGGTGCATATCATCACATCACATTATCGGCGGATAAAATTTCAGAGAGAGCAAAACCTGGCAACTTTATTGCCATAAGTGTTGGTGATGAAAAAAGCTCTATGTTGTTGCGCAGATCATTTGCGATTTATCAGGCATCTGGCAGAGGTCCTTTTGGTGGAACTATTGAAATTATTGTTTCAGCACATGGCCCTGGAACTCGATGGTTAGTAAACAGAACCGCGCACGAAAGAATTGATGTAGTTGGGCCATTAGGAAACTCATTTGGGATACCTAAAGAGCCGGTTCGGGCTTTGTTAATTGGTGGAGGTTATGGATCGGCCGCACTATTTTCGCTCGGGGACGCACTCAGACAGAGAAATTGCAGAGTAGAGATGATTGTTGGAGCAGCAACCGCAGATAAAATTTTTGCACCAGTTGAAGGAAAGAGATCAGTTCACTCACTTTCAATATTTACCGAAGATGGAACTATGGGTACCCAAGGGAGAGTCACTGATCCAATCGAAAGTTTGTTAGACCACACAGATATTATTTACGCTTGTGGGCCGATGGGGATGTTGCAAGCGATAAGTAAAATTGCGGCGACAAAAGGGATTCCTTGTCAAAGTGCAGTAGAAGAATCCATGGCATGTGGAATTGGTATTTGCATGACCTGTGTTTTACCGGTTATGGGAGATGATGGCCAAACACGGATGGTCAGATCATGTACTGAAGGACCAATCTTTGAAGGCTCCAAAGTGCGCTGGGATGCAATTGGAACAGTTCCACCTGGAACTTACGGCGGTCCAAAATGAGTCTTAACCAAATTGACCAATCAGCTAAATTCGGTTCAGTTACTTTCCCTTTTCCGATTTTTACTGCAAGCGGATGTGCGGCTAATGGTAAAGAGTTGTCGCAATTTTTTAATCTTTCTGATATCGGAGCAGTAGTAACTAAATCGGTGATGAGTAATCCACGTTCGGGTCGAGCAACACCACGGATGGCCGAAACCGCAAGTGGAATGTTAAATGCAATTGGTCTTCAAGGACCTGGGATTGACTCCTTTTTAGAAAATGATCTGCCCTGGTTGCATGAGCAAGGTGCTCGAACGATTGTCTCAATCGCTGGAGAAAGCGTCGAAGAGTTTGCATCGCTGGCTCGTAAAGTTCGCCAAGCACCAGGGGTAAGCGCAATTGAGGTCAATATCTCTTGTCCAAATGTAGAAAATAGAGGTTTAGTTTTTGCTTGTGATCCGGCAAGCGCACGAAATGTTATTGAAGCGGTCAAACGAAGTATTGGAAACACCTTGCCAATAATTGCAAAACTTTCTCCTGATGTGACTGATATTTCGGTAATTGCCCGTGAAGTTCACGCAGCTGGTGCTGATGCCGTAGCTATGATAAATACTTTATTAGGAATGGTAATAGACACTAAAAAAATGCGACCGTTACTCGCAAATAAGACTGGTGGATTATCAGGTCCTGCTATTAGACCGGTTGCAGTTCGAGCGATTTATCAAGTCCATGCCGCACTTCCACTATTACCAATATTGGGAATGGGTGGAGTTATGAGTGGTGAAGATGCATTTGAATTAATTTTAGCTGGCGCATCTGGTGTAAGTGTGGGAACCGCAAGTTTTAATGATCCAAGTGCGGCCCCCCGAATTCAGAGCGAGTTAGTGGCATTAATTGAGCAACGTGGATTTAATAGTGTTGCAGAGGCTGTTGGTTATGCGCATAGAGATTAGAAAAAGAGTAGGAGGGCGACAACATGAGTTATAAAGCTCCGATAGTTTTAGCGCTAGACACTACAGATCAACAAACTGCTTGTGATTGGGCCTACCAGGCTCAGGATTCAATTCAGGTTGTAAAGGTTGGGCTGGAGTTTTTCTTGAGCAATGGAGCAGATGGCGTAGCGGCGATCAGAAAGTCAGCTCCTTCTTTGGAATTTTTTCTAGATTTAAAACTGCACGACATTCCAAACACTGTAAAAGGTGCAGCATTGGCAGTTCAAAAATTAAATCCAGATTTTTTAACGGTACATGCATCTGGAGGGTTTGAAATGATTGCCGCAGCCGTGAAAGCGTTGCCAAATTGCCAAGTAACTGCAGTCACAGTTTTAACTTCGATCACTCCAGAACAATTATTTAAATTAGGACTAGGTGATGATCCGACTGTCGCCTCGCTAGCCTGGGCCACACAAGCGGTTGAGGCTGGGGCGAAAGCGATTGTGACCTCCCCGCAAGAGGTGGCAAATTTACGGAAAAACTTACCTGCGCAAATTAAATTGATCACCCCTGGAGTGCGCCCGCTTGGAAGCGATCCAGGTGACCAGGCTCGGGTAGCCACCCCGGTTGAAGCGTTGCAAAGTGGTGCCGATTTGGTAGTAATTGGACGGCCAATAACCGCTGCGAACATTGGGGTAAGCGCTAGTGCGGCTGAAATTGCGAGACAAATTCAAGATGCTGGATTTAATGATCATCGGTAGATTTTGCTTATGGTCCTTCCAGTACTCACCCCTGAACAACGTGCACAGGCTTTAGCCAAAGCTGCAGTTGCGCGAAAAGAGCGGGCTGAAATTAAAGGCCGATTGAAAAAAGGGGAACTTTCCTTAGCGCAAGTCATCCAATCAGGACAACAAATCGAGAGCGTTGGAAAGATGAAAGTTATCGCTCTTATTGAATCGCTCCCTGGCGTAGGTAAAGTTAGAGCAAAATCGGTGATGGAACAGATTGGGATTGCAGATAGCCGCAGAATCCGTGGCTTAGGTATTCATCAAATTCGAGAATTGACTGCGCATTTTAATTTGAGTTAACCATTACGATTGGCATATGAAATTAATCGTGCTCTCAGGTCCTGGGGGAGTAGGTAAATCCACGGTAATTGCATATTTGCGGGCCAATGAGAGCAATGTCTGGGTGAGTGTTTCGGCCACCACAAGAACACCTCGTACAGGTGAAATTAATGGGATTGATTACTACTTTTTATTAGATGCAGAGTTTGATAAGTGGATAGCCGAAGATAAATTTTTAGAGTGGGCAGATTTTGCTGGCGCCCGATACGGAACACCCAAACAATTTGTAGACCAACATTTGAAAGATGGCAAAAGCGTACTTTTAGAGTTAGAAATATCTGGAGCCAGGCAAGTTCGGGCTAAAAACCCCGAAGCCTTATTAGTATTTCTGGCCCCACCGTCTTGGGAGGAGTTGGAGGAGCGGCTCTTGAAACGTGGTACCGACTCCGCGGAAAGACGGATCTCCAGATTGGCTTTGGCTCGGGCTGAAATGGCCGCCCAGGGGGAGTTTGACCTGACTTTGATAAATACGAGCGTCGAAGAGGTAGCGCAGAGGCTGATATCCTTGGCACTTGATTAGCAGGGAAATCTAGCTTCATTTGAGCTAATAGATCTATTTGAGGAGTTTTCAGTGCAAGCAAGCGATGGAATCACAAATCCGCCTATTGATGAGTTGTTGGACAAAGCCGGATCTAAATACAATTTAGTGATTTTCTCAGCTAAGCGCGCCAGACAGATCAACGCTTACTATTCACAACTTAGCGAAGGCTTACTTGAATACGTGGGGCCGCTGGTTGAAACCCATGTTCATGAAAAACCTTTATCAATTGCTTTCCGTGAGATTAACGAGGGTTTGGTAACTCTAGAGCCTTTAGATCCAGTCGAAGTTCAAGCGTAGTAAGTAAAAATTCATTATGCGTTCCCCACGCAAAATAATTTTAGGTGTTTCTGGCGGAATTGCGGCTTATAAATCTGCTGAACTCTTACGCCGATTGCAAGATCGTGGCTTTGAAATCACTGTCATCCCGACTGCAGCGTCATTAAATTTTGTTGGAATCGCAACATGGGAAGGCTTGTCTGGTAAGCCAGTACAAAGCGATTTATGGCAAAATATTTCGCAAGTCCCACATGTTAATTTAGCTAAAAATAATGATGCGATTTTGATTGCCCCTGCTACAGCAGATCTGATTGCGAAATTGGCCATGGGCCGGGCAGATGATCTTTTAACAACAACAGTCCTTTCCTCTGATGCTCCAAAGATTCTTGTCCCAGCCATGCATCCGAATATGTGGCTAAATCTGGCAACTCAAGCCAATGTTAAATTGTTGAAAGAACGCGGTTTCTTTATCTTAGAACCAGCTACCGGTCCCCTTACAAGTGGAGATACCGGCATCGGGAGATTTCCAGAGAGTTTCGAAATCATCGATTTCTTTTTAAGTAGCATCGGTAGTAAATCTGATTTATTAGGCAAAAAAGTTTTAATAACTGCTGGTGGTACCCGTGAAGAGATAGACCCAGTTAGATTTATTGGAAATCGTTCATCAGGCAAACAGGGTTACGCCTTGGCTAATGCCGCTGCTGCTCGCGGTGCGACCGTTGTTTTAATTTCGGCTAATGTTTCGCTGGAAGATCCGATCGGTGTTGAAATTTTTAAAGTTAATACCGCATTAGAGATGGGCCACAAGTTATTTGATTTAGCGCCCGATCAAGATTTAATCATGATGAGCGCTGCTGTTTCTGATTTTCGGGTAGCAGATAGAAGCGAAAGTAAGATCAAAAGAGATGGATCACAGCTTAAACTCGAGTTAATAGAAAATCCAGATCTCATAGCATCTGTTGCATTAACAGATAGGCCCAACCGGCAAAATCAAATAATTATGGCCTTTGCAGCAGAGACTTCGATTTCAATTGATCAAGCAAAAGAGAAATTGCTCCGAAAAGGGGTAGACCTGCTTTTTCTAAATGATGTTTTAAATCAAGATGTTTTCGGTTCTGAAAGCAACGGGGGTTACTTGCTAGATTCTGAAGGGGTAATCGCTCAACTTCCTTATCAATCCAAGGACACGCTAGCCGAAGATTTGCTGGATTTAGTAGTAAAACGACTAGATTAGCGCAATGCCAAATCGCCTTTTCACCTCTGAATCTGTTACCGAAGGTCATCCTGACAAGATGGCTGACCAAATTTCAGATGCGATTCTGGACAGTTTTCTAACTCAAGATCCCAAGTCACGGGTCGCCGTGGAAACACTTTTAACTACTGGACAGATTCATATAGCTGGTGAGGTAACGACTACGGCATCGCCTGATTTGATGTCTTTGGTGCGCAGTGTGGTCGCAGATATTGGATACAACTCGAGTGAGGTCGGATTTGATTCTCAATCTTGCGGAATCAGTATTTCGTTAGGAAAACAATCTCCAGATATTGCCCAAGGTGTAGATGATGCCTTTGAAAGACGAAGCGACTCATCAGTTGACCCATTGGATTTACAAGGGGCAGGCGATCAAGGTTTAATGTTTGGTTATGCGTGCAATGACACCCCAGAATTAATGCCTTTACCAATTGCGATGGCACATAGATTGGCTGAGCAACTTGCTAAAGTCCGTAAAGATGGCACGTTGCCCTATTTAAGACCAGATGGAAAAACTCAGGTAACTATTGAGTATGAGGGAGATCGCCCAGTTCGTTTAGATACCGTCGTTGTCTCAACTCAACATGATGAAGGCGTAGATCTAGAAAAAGTTTTACATAAAGATTTACTGCGGGAAGTAATCGCACCTGTCCTTGAAATGTACGAACTGCCAAGTAAAAATATCAATGCCTATATAAATCCAACTGGACGGTTTGTGGTTGGCGGACCTATGGGTGATGCTGGCTTAACAGGAAGAAAGATTATTGTTGATTCATATGGGGGAATGGCTCGTCATGGCGGAGGCGCATTTAGCGGTAAAGATCCTTCAAAAGTGGATCGTTCAGCGGCGTACGCCATGAGATGGGTGGCAAAGAATGTGGTTGCGGCTGGATTAGCAGATCGATGTGAAGTTCAGGTTGCTTATGCCATTGGTAAAGCAAAACCAGTTGGTCTTTTTGTGGAAACTTTCGGAACAAGTACCCTTTCTGAGGAAAAAATTCAAAGTGCAGTTATGGAAGTTTTTGACCTTAGACCTGCGGCAATTATTCGCGATTTGAATTTATTGCGTCCAATTTATCGGAAGACAAGTAGCTATGGTCATTTTGGTCGCGAGCTGCCAGAGTTCGCTTGGGAGCAAGCAAATAGAGCAACGGAGTTACGCAGCGCTTTAGGATTGTGAGTCACAGGTGGCGCAAGTACCAAAAGCCTTAACATTAGTTAGGCAAAGGGCGCCTAAAACACCCGGAAAAGCTGCGAATAACTCTCCAATTGCTCGAGTATTAGTCGATACCGGGGTATTTCATTTAGATCAAGAGTTTGATTTCCTAGTTCCTGAAGAGTTATCGGAAACTGCCAAACCTGGAGTCTCAGTTCGGGTTCAATTTAATGGTCGAAAATGTGATGGATATATTGTTGGTAGAGCTAATAGTTCAGCACATATTGGACGTATGCAGTTTTTAGACAAAGTAAATAATGAAACTCCATTGTTGACAGCCAATATATTGAATTTATCCCGCACGGTAGCCCGTAAATATGCAAGTAATGTCATGGACGTTCTTCGGTTTGCACTGCCTGTTGCTATAAATTCTACAAAAGAAGCCTCGTGTGCGTTTTCTGATGCAAAACCGATAAGCAATGAAGTTGTTAAATATTACCCCGAATCCTACTTTAACTCGTTAAGTAGTGGGGAATCTTCACATGTTATTTGGAGCCCGCTTCCCGCAACTGAGCCTTTTGAATTAATGGCAGAATTTTGCAAGATACGAAGCGGAAATATATTGATATTAGTACCGGATTCGAAGAGTGTTGATAGATGCTTACAAGCTTTTCTAACAAGCGGGATAGGTAAAAATATCTGCACATGGAGTTCGGAATTAACCAAAAGTCAACGGTATTCAAATTATCTTGAGATATTAAACGGAAAAGTACAGATCGTAATAGGAGTACGAGGCGCTGTATTTTTGCCAATCCAAAGCTTGTCATTAATCATTGTTTGGGATGAAGGCAATGACAATTACAGCGAAATCAGAAGTCCAGGATGGCACGCTCGAGAGGTAGCCATAGAGCGTACCAAGCAAGAAGGTTGCTCTCTGATCTTGGGAAGTTTCTCTCCTTCTTTAATTACCACTAAATATCTGGTAGCTGGTTGGTTAAAACCACTTAATCCACATCGAGAAATTTTCAAAGAGTACTCGCCAAAATTTATTGGGATTTCAGAACTTAGTGCTCCAGACCAGCGCGGCCGGATATCTACTAAAGCATGGAAAACGATTCAAAGAGGTTTACAAACAGGGCCAGTATTAATTCAAGTTCCTTTGAGAGGATATATCCGTTCTTTAATCTGTCAAAAATGCGCAAATCATGCGCGATGCCAATGTGGTGGAACTTTAGTTATCGCATCTGTCAATAAAAATATTATTTGCGGGTTGTGTGGAGTTTTCCAATCAGATTGGCAATGTACCTTTTGTGCGGGTCGAACATTTCGTCACTCTGGGATTGGCGACGAGAGAACTTTAGAAGAAATAGGCAAAGCCTTCCCTGGAACTCCGATTCGTAACTCAAATCAAGGGTCGATGATCTTGGATGAGATAGCTGAAAGTTGCATAGTTCTCTCCACCCCCGGAAGTGAACCTCGGGCGAAAAAGGGTTATGCAGCAATTGTCTTTTTAGATTCCAGGATCTTTCTGGAGCGAGCATCAATCAATGCTGAGGAACAAGCGCGCCTCAATTGGTTTTCGGTCAGCGCTTTAGCGGCCAAGAATGCAGAAGTTTTTTTAGATGTTGTTGGCTCTGATCCAAATTTTCAGGCCCTATTGCGATGGGATCCTTGGCACGCTGCAAGTAGAGATTTATTAGAGCGAACTGCTTTGCATCTACCACCTCATTTTAAAGCGGTTAGTGTCATAGGTCCACACGCAGATCTGCACAACATGTCCGTGGAGTTCTCTCGGAAATACTTAGTCTCATCGCTTCAACCCACAGATGATATTTATCTTTCTAAGATCATTTTGAGAGGTACGGACCATCAATCCCAAGAGTTAGTGGAGGATTTACTTAATTATTGTCGGATTAGAAGTGCTCATGGTTTAACGGCTTTGAAGGTACGAGTTGACCCAATTGAACTGTAAAATAGCCGCATGAGCACTCAAGCGATTAGGTTATTCGGCGACCCGGTCTTGGCCACCCCGTCGCTCGAAGTGATAACTTTTGATAAAGAGTTGCGGAATTTAGTTCAAGATCTAACTGAAACGATGCTTGAAGCTGGGGGAGCGGGTTTGGCGGCTCCGCAGATCGGGGTTTCACTCAGAGTCTTCACTTGGAATATAGATGAAGAAGTGGGGCATTTAATAAATCCAAAGTTGCAATTAAGCGCCGATGAACAAGAAGGGGATGAAGGGTGCTTGTCTTTCCCTGGACTTGTTTATGATTGCAAGAGAGCGTTTTCGGTAGTTGCGCAAGGTTTCAATATGCATGGTGAACCGGTTGAAATAGTAGGTAGTGAATTAATGGCGAGATGTATTCAGCATGAGACTGACCACCTCGATGGAATTTTGTTTATTGACAGATTGACAAAAGATTTACGAAAAGAGGCTTTACGGGAAGTGCGCGAGTCTGAATGGTTCGGAATAGTAAATCCTGAAATTAGGATTTCACCGCATCCTACTTTTGGTCTTGGTAGTTAGTGCGTATTTTATTTGCTGGTACTCCTAACGTTGCTTTACCAACTTTAGAGTGGATACTCTCCTCCGATCATGAACTAGTTGGGGTGCTAACTCGACCGGCTGCGGCACAAGGCAGAAGTAGCGAATTGATTGATTCACCTGTCGCAACTTTTGCGAAAACCCATTTGATCCCGATTCATACTTCCCTTGATTCCCGAGAGACGAAGGAAGCTATCAAATCTGCCGATTTAGTTGTGGTAATTGCTTTCGGAAAATTAATACCAAAGGAATTTTTACAAATGCCTAAGTTTGGCTGGATAAATGTGCATTTTTCGATCTTGCCCAAATTTCGTGGAGCAGCGCCAGTGCAAAGAGCGATTTGGAATGGGGAAGCGTCAACCGGGATTTCAATTTTCCAATTAGATCCTGGAATGGATACTGGTCCCATTTACGATCAAAAAAGCACTCCTATTCTCCCAACAGAGCCTGCTGGGGAGTGTTTAGCTCGATTAAGTCAGATCGTTCCAGAACTGTTGATTCAAACTTTAAACAAAATCCAAAACTTAGCGCAACCCACACCTCAAAATGAAGATGGTGCAACATTAGCTCCAAAGATCGACAAATCAGAGCTACGTATAAATTGGAGTGATTCTGCAAGACAGATCCAGAATAAAATTCGAGCTCTCAATCCAACCCCTCGGGCAAGAACTACTTTTCGCGGAAATGAAATTTATATTTTTGAGGTAGTAGTTAGTGATAACAAAAGCACACAGCCACCGGGAACAATCTTCGCGGTTAATCAACATTTGTATGTGGCAACCGAAGAGGTAGATATTGAAATTATCAAAGTTCAAAGTAGTGGTAAAAAGGTAATGTCAGGTTCAGAATGGTTCCGAGGCGTACAAATGAAAGAAAACCCGCTAGAAAACCGATATGTCTGACGCTAATGGCATTAATTCCCGCAGGGTGGCATTAAAGGCATTAATCTCTATTGAAAAAGAGCACAGTTATGCAAATTTAGCATTACCGCATTTTCTGAATGATAGCAATCTTTCGGCAGCTGACAAATCACTTGTAACTGAAATTGTTTATGGCTCGATTCGGATGCGTGGAACTTACGATCGCATTATCGATACCGTCAGCAATAGGCCGGTTCAAGATCTAGATTTAGAAGTGCGCGAAGTATTGAGAATGGGTGCTCATCAGCTTCTCAACATGCGTGTGGCCTCTCATGCTGCAGTTGATACTGCAGTAACGCTAACCAAGCAAGAGATTAATCAATCTAGTTCGGGCTTTGTAAATGCAATTTTACGAAAGATTTCAAAATTCGATTTTGACCAATGGATTACAAATCTCGGGTTTACTGACAAATTAGATCAACTTTCAATTCAATACTCTCACCCCAGATGGATTTTAGAGAGTTACTTTAAGCGGCTCGGCGACATTATTCGGGTTGAAGAAGAGTGCATTGCAAATAATAGAAATCCTAAAGTGTGCGTAATTGGTTGGCCGGGCCAGGCCACGCAAAGTGAGTTATTGGAAAGTAATGAAAGTTTTGTTCCCGCACCTTGGGTGGATAGTGGTGTTGAAATTACTGGAGATCCTGCAGAGATATCCGCGATTAGGGGCTTACGGGCAAGTGTGCAAGACCAAGGTTCGTTTTTAGTAAGTAAAGCTTTTGCAGATATCCCAATCCAAGAAGATGGGTTTTGGCTTGATATGTGCGCGGGGCCAGGAGGTAAAAGTGCGCTTCTTGACCGATGGGCTGGTGAGCGCAATATCAATTTTATTGCAAATGAAATTGCTCCACACCGGGCCAAGTTGGTGCAAAGATCAACTAATAAAATTGTTATTAGCGATGGCTTGAATCCAGCATTCAAAGAAAGTTCTTTCACTCGAATTTTAATTGATGCACCTTGCTCTGGTTTAGGTGCATTGCGAAGGAGACCAGATGCTAGATGGCGCAAGAAAGAGAATGAAATTCAAGGTTTGGTTGAAATCCAAAAAGGTTTATTACGGAGTGCGACAAAATTAATCAAGGTAGGAGGAGTTTTAGGATATGTGACTTGCTCACCACACCCGTTGGAAACAATTGAAAATGTTAAATGGTTTCTTGAAGGCAATCCAGATTTTATTCAAATTCCAGTAGTCAATTTTTTTCCAGTAGAAATGAATTTGCCAGATTCACCCAATGTCCAACTTTGGCCTGGAGTACACGGAACTGATGGAATGTTCTTGGCAGTATTTCAGCGAGTAGCAAAGTAGGATTGGAGGCATGGATATCCGGATAACTCCAAGTATTCTAAATGCCAATTTCGACGATCTTGCTAATGAAATTGCTAAAGTTGCCGAAGATTCGGATTTGATTCACCTTGATGTGATGGACAATATCTTTGTTCCAAATTTTACCTTTGATTTTAATGCCGCTTCAAAGATTATTGCTGACTGTCCAATTGATATAGATGTTCACTTAATGGTTGCAGATGTCGATCGTATCGGCATTGAATATGCCGAAATAGGCTCCACAAGTGTTACTTTTCATATCGAAGCAAGCGATCATCCCAAGAAGTTGATAAGTGAAATCCAAAAGCATGGCGCAAGGGCTGGGGTAGCGCTAAAACCAAATACGCCATTTGAAGTGATCTCAGATTTGATTGATCTGGTTGATATGGTCTTAGTTATGACAGTAGAACCAGGTTTTGGTGGACAAAGTTTCATGGAAGATCAAATGGCGAAAGTTTCCCAAGTTCGCGCAGCATTGAACTCATCATCAAGAGATATTTGGTTGCAGGTTGATGGTGGTATCTCAACTGAAACAATCGAGATTGCTACACGAGCTGGTGCCGATACCTTTGTGGCGGGATCAGCGGTGTACAAATCTGCGGACCCAGCGCAAATGGTCCAAAAGTTGCGTGCGCTAGCGAAAAATCAACTCAATAATCTCAAATAATTCAAGTAAATAGAACGCATCAAATCTTAACACTGCACTATCCTAAGAGATGTGAAAACCTTTGAAGAACTATGGCGTGAGCTGGGGGAGATAGCACGAACTCGACCAGCAGGATCTAACACCTCAGAGTTACTCGCCGGGGGAGTTCATGCCATAGGGAAGAAGATCATTGAAGAGGCTGCTGAAGTTTGGATGGCTGCTGAGTATGAAAGTGATGAAGATTTAGCGCTTGAAATAAGTCAACTACTTTATTATTTGCAGGTAATGATGCTGGCTCGTGAAATTGAAATGGATGCGGTTTACCAAGAACTTTAGAATACTTAGAAAAGTGGGTCTTAATGTTACGTGTAGCTCTTCCTAATAAGGGTTCTCTTGCCGAGGATTCGATTAAAATACTGATCGAGGCAGGGTACAAACAACGATCAGATTCACGCGACTTAGTGACTTTAGATGATGTTAATCAGATTGAATTTTATTATTTGAGACCGCGAGATATTGCAATCTATGTTGCATCTGGTGAGTTAAATATTGGAATAACTGGCCGAGATTTATTATTGGATTCAGCTGTGGATGCGCATGAGTTGTTGTCACTTGGTTTTGGCAGATCAACATTTCGTTTTGGGGTATCGGCCGATGTGACTGGTGAGAATATTTCTATACTTAATGGAAAAAGAGTCGCGACCTCTTATCCTGGGTTGGTTAAGAGTTATTTGGCGAATAAATCAATTATAGCTGAAGTAGTCCAACTTGATGGGGCTGTTGAGAGCGCAGTAAGACTTGGTGTGGCAGATGCAATTGCCGATGTGGTGTCAACAGGTAACACTTTGCGTCAAGCAGGATTGAAAGTAATCGGGGAGTCAATACTCGAAAGTGAAGCTGTCTTGATTTCTAGTTCAAAAACCACTGATGAAATGCAGGTCCTAATTCATAGATTAAATAGTGTGATTATCGCGAGACAGTATGTATTGATGGATTATGACATTAAAAGTGAACTGGTTGAAGCAGCTTGTGCTTTGACGCCAGGAATTGAATCACCCACGATCTCTCCTTTAAGAGTAGAAGGATGGATGGCAATTAGAGCAATGGTTAAACGTCAAGATGCTCATCGGATAATGGATGATTTATGGTCTTTGGGTGCTCGGGGAATTTTAGTTACCGATATCCATGCTTGCCGACTTTAAATGAGGGCGATCTCTGCTTCAGAAAGTCCCATTAAATAAAGTGCGCAATCTAAGTGCGGGCTATTCAAGGAGATATCTGCGACGGATCGTAAAATCGGCTTAGCGTTGAAAGCGATTCCAATACCGGCGATATTCAGCATATCGAGGTCGTTTGCTCCATCACCAATTGCAACAGTTTCAGCGATATCCACACCTGCAATGTTTGCAAAATCGCGAAGAGCTTGAGCTTTACCTGCTCTATCTATAACGGTTCCTTCTAACCGGCCAGTTAATTTTTGATCGATAATTTCTAATTTGTTTGCTCTTATGAAATCAATATGCAATTCCTTAGCCAATGGTTCAATTACATCGATAAAACCGCCGGAAACAATTCCAACCTGGTGGCCCAATTTCTGCAAAGCCAAGATCAACTCACGAGCACCTGCTGTTAATGTGATCTCTTTGCGGACTTCCGCTAATACTGTCTCTGGCAATCCAGCTAAAAGTTTTACTCTGGCATCTAACGCTGCCGTAAATTCAAGTTGACCAGACATAGCAGCAGCAGTTACTCGGGCCACTTCCGCACCGGCTCCAGCCTTGTTAGCTAATAATTCAATTACTTCTTCTTGGATTAGAGTTGAATCCACATCAAGTAGGAGTAAACGTTTTTTTCCAAAGGAGCGAGTATTAATAGAGCGGAATTCGGTGGAATCTACTGCGACACAATCAACCTTCAATGCTGAATGATTTGCAAATTTCTGTAAATTCAAAAAATTAGTGGAGGCTAAGATTTCAACGACGGGGCTGGTTGTCTGCACAGATAAAAATATTTCTCCGGCAATGGTTTTTTCGGTTACTTCGGTAATTTCTAAAGCGTTCAAGAGGGTGAGCATTTTCTGGGTGATTAAGGGTTTGGCGGTGCCAGAAAGGGTTATCAACGCGCTCACAGTGGGCAAGGTTAGCGTCAATGCCGTCACCTACGTCCTCTCCATCCTCTTAGTTGAAGAGTTCTGCGCTGATTATGGCCACACATCAGGTAGGTTTTACTCTTGTGTCAGTAATTGATTTTCATGAACTTTGTTTGACCCGTGGTGGGCGCCAGATTTTGGGTCCGATTACTTGGCAAGTTGAAGAGGGTCAACGTTGGGTGATTTTGGGGCCCAATGGTGCTGGGAAAACTTCCTTGATCGCTGTTGCTGCGACATTAATCCACCCTACAAAAGGGGAGGCAAGGGTTCTAGATGAGCTGTTGGGGCGAGTAGATGTATTTGAATTACGTCATCGCATCGGGCTTAGTAGTGCTGCGCTAACTGATCGAATTCCGCCCGATGAGTGCGCACTAGATGTGGTGATGACCGCTGCTTGGGCAGTCACCGGCAGATGGCAAGAGGTCTATGACTTATGGGATGAATCACGAGCGATGGGAATGCTTTCCTTATTTGGAGTTTCGCAAAATCGAGATCAAAATTTTGGCAGCATGAGTGAGGGTGAACGTAAACGGGTTCAAATAGCTAGAGCACTGATGCCTGATCCTGAATTATTGATTTTAGATGAGCCGGCTGCAGGTCTTGATCTAGGCGCTCGAGAAGATCTGCTGACTCGCTTAAGCGCGTTAGCTTTAGATTCTTCTGCTCCCACAAGTTTGCTGGTCACACACCATGTTGAAGAGATTCCAACTGGAACTACTCATGCTTTATTACTTCGAGATGGGGCGATCGTGGCAGCGGGTCTAATAGATCAAGTTTTGACTTCGCATAATATTTCACAAACTTTTGGTTTAACGATTAATTTAACGTTCGAAGGTGGTCGCTGGTTCGCTCGGGCTAATTAATTAATTCATAAAAAAATACCACCGATCCATATTCAGGACCGGTGGTATTTTACTTTTTTCTACTGCTTATTAACCCACCCAAGCATTAATTGGAGAGCTTAGGAAGTAGACCATAAATAAGCCTGAGATGAGCCATAACATCCAATGGACCTCTTTACCGCGGCCTTGAACTGCACGTACTACTACGTGAGAGACAAATCCAGCCCCGATTCCAACTGTGATGTTGTAAGTAAATGGCATCAAGATAATTGTTAAGAATGCTGGGATTGCGATACCCAAATCATTCCATTCAATTCCCTTAATTTGGGTCATCATTAAGAAGCCAACGATTACTAATGCTGGCGTTGCTGCTTCGTAAGGAATGATGGCAACAAGTGGAGATAGGAAAGTAGTAAGCAAGAAGCAGATACCGGTAACTACAGAAGCCAATCCGGTACGTGCACCTTCACCAACACCTGATGCTGATTCAATGTAGGAGGTATTTGATGAGATCGAAGAAGCTCCACCAGCGATAGCTGCAACTGAGTCAACTAACAAAATCTTGTTAGCGTTAGGAACATTTCCATCTTTGTCATTTAGTCCTGCCTCGGCACCAATTGCGGTCATAGTTCCCATGGTGTCGAAGAAGTCCGCCAATAGCAGTGTGAATACAAATAGAACTGCAGAAATCACACTGACGCGAGTAAATGCACCAAACAAATCAAAACTTCCGATAATACTGAAATCAGGAGTTGCCACAATTTGATCTGGCACGGCAGGAACATTTAAGCCCCAACCTTTTGGATTCACTTTGTCAGGAGCGATAAAGTTAGGACCGATCTTGAATGCAGATTCGATAATTACGGCTAAGACTGTCGCGGAAACGATTCCGATCAAGATTGCAGCTTTAACTTTCTTGACCATCAAACCGATCATCAGGAATAATCCGAAAGCAAAAACTACGATCGGCCATCCAACAAGTGTTCCGCCATCACCAAGAGTTACCGGCACTGGGCCAGAGCCAGTTTTGCGCACAAATCCGGCATCTACTAAACCGATCAATGCGATAAATAAACCGATACCAACTGAGATTGCGATTTTTAATTGAGTCGGCACTGCACGGAAGACCGCAACACGGAAACCGGTAAGCACCAAAATCAAAATAATTAAGCCTTCAAGTACAACAAGGCCCATTGCTTCTTGCCAAGTCATCTTCGCTGCGATTCCTACCGCTACGAAAGTATTAAGACCTAGACCGGTTGCAAGTGCCAATGGAAAATTAGCCACAACGCCCATCAGGATTGTTAAAACTCCTGCAACAAGCGCGGTTACTGCGGCAATCTTCGCTAAGTTTGGAGCATCTCCACCAATAAATTTACCGGTGCTATCTTTTGAAAGACCGATGATTAATGGATTAAGAGCCACGATGTATGCCATCGTGAAGAACGTAACCAAACCTCCGCGAATTTCGCGTCCTACGGATGATCCACGTTCACTGATTTTGAAGTATGAATCGAGCATTTCCCCTCATAACTGTTTTGGTAACGGGGGTGTTTGCGACCCCGTGCGAAGTAACGGCTCGCGACGCCGAGGGAAGATGCCACAAACCTACCTGTGGATTTGCTTAATGTGGGGTAAAACGCCGGACTATTCCGAGCCAAAAAGCGACTGAAAAGCCGATGAACAGCGCAAATAGGAAGGTTCCCACCCCTACTCGGCCACCTAAGGCCCATCCCAGGCTCAAAACTATTAACTCGATAAAGAGCCGCACCCGTCCAACTGGGAGTCCACTTCGGTAATGCAAAGCTGTCATTAATCCATCTCGTGGCCCTGGACCCAGACCACAGGTTAAGTAGAGCGAGCTGCCTGCCCCCACGATTAGGATCCCAATAATTGAAAGATTTAATTTTTCCCAAAGCAGAGCTGGAGTGGGAAGAAAATCTACTGTTAATTGAATGAAAAAAGCGATCACAACAATATTGGCGATAGTTCCAAAGCCAGGTTTTTCGCGGAGTGGAATCCAAATCAAAAGTACGATCGTGCTAATAATGAAAGTCCACCAACCCAGAGCTATTCCCGTGCGCAAACTCAATCCCTGTGCCAAAACCGTCCAAGGTGCATTGCCGAGATGAGCAACAACCAACAGACCATCACCGATACCAAATAACGCCAAACCTAATACCAAAATTGCGAATCTTGATGGGGTTAAAGACCAAGTGTTTGATGCGCGCCAAGGTGTATCCGGAATTGTTCGCGAGAGTCTAAATCTCATTGCCGCATCTTAGTGGATATCCATATATCCTTATGCCATTATGAAAATGGCTACACAACTTGATCTTTCGTATTGGCAAGCGATTATTACCGGCCTCTTGCAAGGAATAACTGAATTATTTCCAATATCAAGTTTAGGTCATTCCATTTTAGTTCCGGCTTGGATTGGCGGAAGTTGGAATTCTTTTTTGATCAATTCAACTGCCGGTGAATCACCATATTTACTTATGATTATTGCCTTACATGTGGCAAGTGCTTTGACTTTATTGCTGATTTTTTGGAAACGGTGGATTCAATTAATTCAAGCCTTTTTTAGAAGTTTAAAATCGCGTTCGTTGGAGAGTCCAGAATCAAAAGTTATCTGGTTAATATTGTTGGCAACACTTCCAGTTGGTTTGTTGGGAATTCTATTTGAGCATCAGTTAAAAGATCTTTTTTCGAAACCGTTAGCGGCAAGTGTGTTTTTAGCAATTAACGGGATCATTTTATTTGTTGCCGAAAAATCGAGCCAGAAGAAAACAGTTACCGATTCTGATGAAACTCTCACTCATCAAATCTCTTTCAAAAATGCTTTCACAATTGGAGTCGCTCAATCAGCAGCGCTATTTCCAGGCATCAGCAGATTTGGCATAACTATGGGTGCTGGACTAAACCGAGGGCTCTCACATGCAGCGGCCACGGATTTTGCCTTTCTTTTAGCAACACCAGTTATTTTAGCTGCCGGTCTTTTGAAAATTCCAGATCTATTCAATCCAGAGATTAAACACATTATTGGACCGGTCATTGTTGGATCAATAGTCGCGGCATTTGGTACATTTATTTCGGTTAAAATTCTAGTAAAATGGTTTAAGCACCACACCTTGTATCCATTTGCAATTTACTGTTTAGTCATAGGTCTTATTTCGGTGGTGAAATTTTTATGATCGGCACATTTGTAAATGTTGTTGCCATATTGATAGGCACGACTCTGGGAACTCTCATCGGATCTCGGATTCCCAATAGAACCAGAACTTTAGTTACCGATGCTCTCGGGCTGGTTTCTTTTTTGGCAGCTGCGGGCGCTGCCTCGGCAATGTGGAATGCAAATTTTATAAAAGCAGTAGGTGATGGCTGGCCAATTTTAGTTGTGCTTGGATCCTTGTTAATTGGCGGTTTGATTGGATCTGCTTTAAAGATTGAAGACCGCTTAAACGGTTTAGGTGAGGTTCTGGAGAGAAAGTTTTCTAAATCAGATGATGGAAATTTTGTTGCAGGTTTTGTTAGTGCGTCTTTAATTTTTTGCGTTGGTCCGATGGCGATCTTAGGAAGTATTAGTGATGGCCTTGGCGAAGGAAACTCACTTTTGATTCTGAAAAGCGTGATGGACGGATTTGCGGCAATAGCTTTCGCTGCAGCACTTGGATGGGGAGTTGGTGCCTCTGCTCTTTCTGTACTTGTATATCAGGGAGCATGGAGCGCTGTTGGCTTCGCATTAGGTTCAGTTTTGGCGGAGTATCAAATTGCAGCGATGACTAGCGTTGGGGGAATGCTTCTCGTTGGAATAGGAATGCGATTATTGAACTTCAAGATAATCGCCGTCGGTGATTTGTTACCGGCTCTGGCCATCGGACCACTCTTAGCTGTTTTAGTGGCTAACCTTCATTAAATCTTAGAAATATCAATAACAAAGCGATATTTAACATCAGATTTAACGGTTCGATCCCATGCGGTGTTGATGTAATCAGGTGCGATAACTTCGACATCACTTGTGATGTTATGTTCTCCAGAAAAATCTAACATCTCCTGCAATTCGCGAACGCCACCAATCATGGATCCGGCTAAACGTCGACGTTGGCCAAGTAGCACACCTGCTGGAACACTGTAAGGGGCTCCAGGTAAACCGATTAGTACCAAAGTGCCATCTAATTTAAGCATTCCCAAATAATCTTCCAGGTTCAGGTCAACAGATACGGTATTTAGGATCAAGTCAAAGTTTTTAGCAAGTCTCTTGAAATCTTCATTGCCAGCTTTTGCGACGAAATGAGTTGCACCCATCGCTAGCGCATCTTCACGTTTCTCGGGGGAGTGTGAAAATACAGTGACTTCGGCGCCCATCGCCTTTGCGTATTTGACACCCATATGGCCTAAGCCACCTAAACCAAGAATGGCAACTTTTTTACCCGGTCCGGCTTTCCAATGTCGTAATGGTGAATAGAGAGTGATACCAGCGCACAAAAGTGGGGCAACGTTAGCTAATTCGAGATTTGCTGGGATCGTGACCACATAATTTTCAGCGACAACAATGACTTTCGAATATCCACCTTGAGCAACGGTTACTCCATCGCGTTCTAAACCATTGTAAGTACCGGTCATGCCCTCCATGCAATATTGCTCTACACCGGCTAAACAATTTTCACATTTGCGGCAAGAGTCAACAAAGACGCCAACTCCTACAATTTGTCCAACGGAGAACTTCTTCGCCTTGTCACCGACAGCAATTACTTTTCCAACAATTTCATGTCCTGGAACCATCGGGAATAATGATGATCCCCACTCTTCACGAACCTGATGGATATCTGAATGACAGATACCGGCATAGGTGATCTCAATCACCACATCCTCAGATCTAGGCTCACGTCTTTCAAAATCAAAGGGTGCAATTTTAGCGCCAGCAGTTAAGGCAGCGTATCCACGTGTTTTTAACATTTATTCCCTCTTTATTGATTGAATAGATAACAGATAAATTTCGGAGTTATTTACTGATTTCATGAATTATAACCGGAAACGGTGAAAGTCTCGCATCCGTATCGTGAGATGATCTCTCATGTGATCGCTACTTCGAGTTTAGAGCTACGTGCAGGCGCTCGACTTTTGGTCTCCGGAGTGAGTATCCGAATAAATAGCGGTGATCGAATTGGTTTTGTTGGCAGAAATGGTGCCGGGAAAAGCACTCTAGCGAAAGTATTAGCAGGCCAAACATTACCGGCTGGTGGTCAAGTAAATCGAAGCGGCACTATTGGGTATCTTCCACAAGATCCTCGAACAGGTGATGAAGCAGGCACGGTTTTAGATCGAATTTTGTCGGTGCGTGGATTAGATCTAATTGTAGAGCGAATGCGCCAAGCTGAAGAGGCGATGGCTACTACGGAAGGTGAGGAGTTAGAAGCAGTCCTGGCTAAGTATTCAAGAGCTGATAGCGAATTTAATGCAGCAGGTGGTTATTCGGCAACTGCTGAGGCGGAGGCTATCGCCACAAATTTAGGGATTCCAGAAAGATTATTTGACCAAAACATTGGGTCGTTGAGCGGTGGTCAACGCAGAAGAGTGGAGTTAGCGCGGATTCTTTTTAGCGGTGCCGAAACTTTATTGCTAGATGAACCTACAAACCATTTGGATGCTGATTCCATCAACTGGTTACGCGAATTTTTAGCAAAGTATTCGGGTGGCTTAGTTGTCATCAGTCACGATGTTGCCTTAATCGAAACGGTAGTTAATAAAGTATTTTATCTAGACGCCAATCGAAATGTTATCGACGTGTACAACATGGGATGGAAAAAATATTTACAACAACGAGAAGCCGATGAGCATCGCCGTAAAAGTGAGCGAGCCAATGCGGAAAAACGAGCCGCCATTCTTGAGAAGCAAGCCGAGAAAATGCGCGCGAAGGCAACCAAAGCTAAAGCCGCACAGGGTATGTTCCGTCGTGCCGAGAAGTTACTTTCTAATCTTGAAGATGAACGTAAAAGTGATCGTGTGGCAAGGCTACGGTTTCCAACTCCATCTCCTTGTGGAAAGACGCCACTGTCGGCCACTGGTTTGAGTAAATCTTATGGTTCACTTGAAATCTTTACTGATGTGGATCTGGCAATCGACAAAGGATCCCGAGTTGTGATTCTGGGTTTAAATGGTGCCGGCAAAACCACTTTATTGCGGATATTAGCGGGGGAGTTGGAATCAGATACAGGTGAAGTTGTCGCCGGTCATGGATTGAAAATTGGGTATTACGCGCAGGAACATGAATCTTTAGATTATGAGAGAACTGTTCTCGAAAATATGTTGAGTTCTGCTGATGATATTCGCGAACCAGAGGCCCGTAATGTTTTAGGTTCCTTTTTGTTTTCAGGTGATGATGTTAAAAAACCGGTAAAGGTCTTAAGTGGTGGGGAAAAAACTAGACTCGCCCTTGCGATGTTAGTTGTGAGCGCTGCAAATGTGCTTTTATTAGATGAACCTACCAACAACTTAGACCCAGCTTCACGCGATGAAATTCTAGGTGCATTAAGTGAATATCAAGGTTCAGTTATTTTAGTTTCACATGATGAAGGCGCAGTCATTTCCTTAAAACCAGAACGTGTTCTTTTGCTACCTGATGGGGAAGAGGATTTATGGAATGAGGAGTATCTAGATTTAATAATGTTGGAATAAAGTTAGAATTCGAAAATTGCATTGATTCTGTGGCCTGGATGATCTACTGCAATCTTATTTCTTCCGTTTAAGAATGGAATTTCCCCTAAAACAACTGAACCCAGGATTTCCGCTCCAGTTAAACCAACCAATGTAATTCCAGCACTTAGGGTTCCACCAGTAGCCAGTACATCATCAACAATGATCACTTTATCCAATTGGCCTAATTGATCTTTATGCAACTCAAGTGCATCAAATCCGTACTCGAGTGCGTATTGAACCTTATGAACTTCTCGTGGAAGTTTTCCAGGTTTACGTAACAAAACAAATCCCAAATTGTGTCTTGCTGCTATCGCCGCTGCAAATACAAAGCCACGGGCCTCCAAGCCAGCGACGTGCGTTGCTCCCGATATAGATCCGGCCATAGCATCTACGCATAAAGTAAATGCTTGTGCATTGGCAACCAACGGGGTTATATCTTTGAAAATTACACCAGGCTTTGGATAATCCGGAACATCTTTGATTAGCGCTTGGGCTTTTGAAAGGGAATTGATCTTTTCGATATTTTCCAATTTATTTAATCTTCACGCAATGGTTTTGGTGGTGTTGATTTTACCCAACGCCAGACTGCAAGTAACGAGCAGGTTAAACCAATTAAACCCATCACAGTGCCGCCAGTGCTCACATTGGATAAAATTAAAGGTCCGCTAATTGACGAAGCCATAACTGAGATGGGCAAGATGAAAAAAACATGCCATTTTTGACGTTTCATGAAAGTTAAACCCAAAGCCAGCGGCGCCAAGATTGCCGGGAAAAACAGGATCATGGCAACCAATAATGCTAAGTCAGCCATTAATCTTCCGCCTTTCTTAAACCTGCAGCAAATTTATCCTGTTGTGAAGGCTAACTTACCGCCAGCCATGCCACTTTCAAGTAAGCGATGCGCTTTAGCGGCCTCCTCGAAGGTAAAAAGTTGAAGTGGAGGCAGTTCTAAAGCGCCAGATAGTTGGGCACTAACAAGATCGTTAATCCGTTCTTTTTTCTCGGCAAAAGTGGATATGAAATCTGAAAGGGTTGGACGGGATAAGTAAATGGAGTTTCTAGTCAAAGTTAATGGATTGATTGGTTCAACTGGTCCACTAGCAGCACCGTAAAGGACCATGTCACCCCTTCTTCCCACAAGCTCTATGGTTTGGCTAAAAGTATCTTTTCCGACGCTGTCATAAACAACATTGACTCCCAAACCTTTGGTTAAAACCTTTACCTGTTCCATTATTTCTGCATAGGTACAACTGTGTTCAAAACCTAATTGCTGCAACTTTTCAACTTTTGCAGGGGTGGAGGTAACTGGAATAACTCGTGCCCCGGCACGTCTCAATAATTGAATTAAGACAGATCCGACACCACCTGAGGCTGCAGTAACAAGAGCAGTAGTTTTTGACGAAGCCACATGTGAAGAAGTTGCCAGAAAGTGAGCGGTTAATCCTTGCAAAAGTAGCGGTAATAATTTTTCTGGAGCGATATTTGCTGGCAACGGAATCAACTGATCCTCATCAAGAGTCAAAAATTGAGCATATGATTTTGCACCGCCAGTCCAACCAACCCGATCACCGACTTTGAAATTTTGAAGTGGGATCGAACTTTCCAAGATGATTCCGATACCTTCTACCCCTAAAATCCCGGGAAAGTTCATTGGTCTTTCGCCCCGTCGTTGATAAATATCGAAAAAATTAATGCCAGCCATTTCGACTTGAATTAAAATTTGTTCGCCAGGATTATGTGAAGGGATAGGCGTAGGAAACTCCTCTACTTGAAGTAGATCAGGTGAACCCACGCTTTTGATAGAAATCGCCCGCACAAACACCCCGTCTCGGATTGATATATCGCTAATGATTGTGACCGAACGGGGACTTGAACCCCGAATCCCTTGCGAGAACTAGCACCTCAAGCTAGCGCGTCTGCCAATTCCGCCACCCGGTCAGATGATGTTGAGCGGTACCCTACCAAAATCACGGTTTAGAGTTCAAAGTGGGGGAGAATACCTAAATGCGAGGCACTGATTACGAACAACTTGAGAATGAAGCTGTATCGATATGTCAGAAATTGATCCAAATCCCCAGTGTAAATTTTGGCGAAGGAAATGGAAATGAAAAAGAGATTGCAATTTACGTAAGTAAGTTTTTAACCGATTGCGGGGTTGCTAATCAAATTATAGATAGCGCACCAAATCGTTCAAATGTAATTGCTCGCATTAAAGGTGTGGATAGTTCTCGCCCAGGTTTAGTTTTGCATGGACATCTAGATACGGTTCCAGCGACCGTAGCAGATTGGAAACATGATCCATGGTCTGGTGAAATCATTGATGGAGAGATATGGGGACGTGGCGCAGTAGATATGAAAGATATGGACGCAATGATTTTAGCAATTGTTGCTGATTGGCAACGCACCGGATTTGTCCCACCTCGAGATATTGTTTTAGCTTTTTTTGCAGATGAAGAAGCCGGTTCATTATTTGGTTCAAGATGGTTGGTACAGAACCATCCTGAACTTTTCAGAAATTGTTCTGAAGCGATTTCAGAGGTTGGTGGTTTTTCGGCGACACTGCCCAATGGAAAAAGATTTTATTTAATTGAAAATGCCGAAAAGGGTTTCCATTGGATGCGTTTAATTTCTGAGGGAACAGCCGGGCACGGTTCGATGATCAATTTAGAAAACGCGATAACTGCCCTAAGCCAAAGTGTCGCGAAAATTGGAACTTATAACTGGCCAGTGCGGCAAACAGAGACTGTTAATTTCTTTCTTGGCAAAGTAGCCGAAGCTTGCGAGATGAAGTACGACCCAGAACACCCAGAAAATATCGTCGCCCAACTTGGATCGATGGCCAAAATGATTGGGGCCACAACTCGGAACACCGCTAACCCAACAATGTTGGCATCTGGTTACAAAGCAAATGTGATCCCGCAAACTGCAACCGCAACAATTGATGGTCGTTTTTTACCGGGCCACGAAGAAGAGTTCATGTCAACTATCCATTCATTATTGAATGAAGGTGTACGTATCGAAACAATTGCAACAGATGCAGCGCTTGAATTTCCGTTTGAAGGCAAATTAGTTGACGCAATGTGCGCGGCGATTATCTCGGAGGATCCAGAAGGAATACCAGTTCCTT